>Ga0056115_1001311_pt1 | contig 11711 bp, 3 predicted proteins | sample WorMetOlspDAHAB1_FD_77007 | JGI IMG/M metagenome (GOLD analysis project Ga0056115, IMG submission 77007) | Marine gutless worms symbiont microbial communities from Max Planck institute for Marine Microbiology, Germany - Olavius sp. DAHAB.1 ... | reverse complement strand
CACATGCAGTAAATGGTGTCGGCGCTCCGTCTGGCATCAGCTCGCCTTAGCAAGCTGTAAATTCCATTCCAAAATCTTCTTTTAGGTGGAGATTTATGTATAAATTTCTTCAATTTCCATATTTTCGCTTTTTTCCTTTTTTCATCATTTTTTATCATATACATTGATTCTACCCATATTGCAGCTTAAAACACAGCAACTGATGACGTAACGAATCAGGTCATACATAGAGTATTTAATACGAACATAATTTAATGATGATTCTCGATAATGTATATGAAAACCGCCATACTGTTTAATTAGATACTTTAATTTAAAGTAAGTTTAATTAATCAATAAAATTAATTTAAATGTTAAAACTGTGCAAAATCAACGACTAAGACGTAATTTAAACCTCTGAAATTTACTGTACTAAGTTAGGGCCAGAGTGACGTAGAATGCAGTGGTGTCGCAACGAATGTGAAAGTCGGGGGTGGGGTCACCGATCCGGCGCAAAGCGCTTGGAAAAATGTTTGGTCGTGCCCCTCCATTTTTTGGCTCTAGAAGCACAATTAGTCGTTTTGGTGAGCGCTTTCGTGATGGTCAGTACAGTTTGGTCAGTTTCTTGTTTGCTGTTCTTCTACTCACGGTGCCCCCCGCCCGTGCCCCATAGATTCGGCGCCACTGGTAGAATGACAGAGTAGCTACGAGTTGCGTTTTGTGCGATGCCGCAATGTGTAGCAGGTGCGTTCGTTGTGGTTGATGACAGCAAACTATCAGAGCACTTGACATTAACAACCAACAGACAAACACAACTGTGCATTTCAGTGCCGAAGGTTGCACGACCTCCTTTGCACAATGTTACACCGTTAAATTATTCATTATGTTCTCAGCGTTGTCATAAGTACAAGACCACCACCGCCTCCATGCACACCATCGTTATCGTTGTATGTCGTTGGGAAGCATAATGTGTTTTCTGTGCTGCAGTCATACTGTATAATCTTTTTCTGCACAAACGCACCACACATACATTTCACACCTAACTGTATTCACAGTTTGTGCCGCGAAATGGACGACGACAAACACATCCGTATGTCCTCCCGACTTTGAAGCACGTTCCGTCGTTCTTGCACGGATTGTAGCTGCACCGTGACGCTGCAACGCAGACAAATGACACGCGGATCGTCATTCCGTTACGCGAAAAAAACATTTCATCAAATCAAAGACTATATTACTGTGCGCTCAAAAGTTGCCCAGATAGCTGGCCAACTTGTTTGCCGCACATAGGAATAACTAAAACAGAGAAAAATAAAACTAAAACGTAAAAAACCGATGAGCAAGTAAGTCGAGCAAACGGTCTAGAGCCATGAGATCAGTCCAACATACAGAAACAGATTAAGGTAGAGGATAAGATTTTCTGAAAAGGTAGGTTTTGAGCTCAGAGTGAAACAGCGAAAAAGTGATGGAAGGTGATAGCAGAGTGTAGCAAGTTAAACCGGCATGTTAAAATGAAGGTCGCTGAGAGGGGGATGAATAATTTGGATAAGGAATCCTGCGTGGTGTAGTTCGAAACGTAGATGCAAGTAAGGTTTAGGCTTTCAATGCTATATAGATTGAATGCTAATGATGAAACACGTTGTTAACCCAGTGGACAATTGATAGCAAAAACTACATTTATAGCATACGCAATAATTTCGCGATAAGTGATAATGTATATTTTTTCCTGACTTTTCTGCAAAATCGGGGAGCATTTATTCAAAATTGAGCATGTAAGTTATATGTATTTAAAACGTGGAGGCACGGACTAGATCAACAGTATTAATCAAAATCGTCATTTTTTGTTAAAAACGATAACGGCGATCGCATTAGCGGCACGCAAATTAATTTACACTTGACTTCAGCAAACTGATTCACGAAGCTGATGTTTACAGAACGAATAATCCGCTTACATCACGAAATTAGGAAACAAACTCAAGTTACAACTCAGCAACTCAAAAGAGTTCGTAAAACGTATTAAAATGACGTTCCGAATAACGATATGCGTGACTTGATATTATGATCTTAAGTGCCAATCACAGTTAAGCGACGTCGTTGCAACCAACCTTAAGAGACAAACAGACCTACATAATACATAATCAATCTCGGGACTAATAACTACGGCGAAAAAAATGATGATGATATTAATAATAATAATGATAATAATAATAATACAGCGCCAATCCATTAGTGGCTGACATTGTCAAGATGCTCATTACGATCGTGGACCTAAACAATGACCAGTGGCTGCAGACATCAATGCCGGTTGCGGATGGCGAACTTGGAATGAGGAGTGCTAAGATGCTGGCATCTTCTGCCTGTCTGAGTTCAGCTGCATCAACACTCACTCTCCAAGAGTCCATCCTGCCTAGCAACATCAAGTCTGTTCCAGACCAGTCTGTGGCTTTAACAGAAATTGTGTGGGAAGCACTTTCCAGTTCACCAATACCAGCCAGCAACAAACAATACACACATGCACTGTCAAACCCAGAGAATCTACCTTTCTGTTTAAGCAGTTGTCAATAGCCCTCCAAAGGGGAAATGCGGTCGTCTTCCTCAACATTTTTGACGCCGATTAGACGCCGTTGCAGTCATGCCCTGTTTAGTAGAATGTCTGAAGCCTTACGCTTTGTACCAGTCGGCGAAAAAATACCATTTAATAGTGAACTTTTCCGTGTGCCAAACTAAAATATGTCCAAATCGTTCTGTGTTAATATTTATGCGTCTGTAGCCGTGATAAAGGGCCTGATTGTTTTCAGCGCAAAAGCCGTATATTTTAACGACGTGCATTATGAAATAATGCAGCTTGCTTACCCATATGTCTGGAGTTGACAAAAAATGACCTGGATCAGCACAAAAAAGACGACGACAATCGTCAGCAGTAGAAGTCGAGCACGAGCCATGATGTCATGTAAATCAGGCACTAACAGGACGTTATCATTATATGGGTCTTGTATATAGCTGCCACTGCGTCAGTGTATGATAACTTATATTAGTACTGTAATGCTTCAGCGTCATCATTATGTCAGCTTCGGTCAGCGTGATGAGATAATCCTGCTGCTCTGCACCCAGAAGCTTGAGTCGAAACTGCGATATTCAATACACTTTGTAACACATGTTATTGTCTCTACCTAACCATCATTTAAAATGCCCGAATAATCCTCGGTAATGTCTGCTCTGAATTATTCGCCTTTGAAGTTACGACCTTATGGCGCTATATAAATCAGTTTATTATTATTGTTAATTTTTATTATTATGTAAAAACTGTAATTGTGATAATGACGTTAGTTAATGGAGAGTAACTGTTAATGGAACCTGCCAATTCACCGATCTCAACAGAGTAATTTTTGTGTGCGTGCGTGTGTGCGTGCATTGTACACGCACGCACGCACACACGCACACTATTCAATAGAGAAAATTTGTCATCTTTTCTGACTCTCTCAGAGTACAGGGCGCTGAAAATGACGAACATAAAAATTGCCAGGCATGATATTGCAAGACATAAAAATGCAGGACATGAAAGTGCAGGACAATAAATTGCAATACATGACATAATATCGCAAAAAATTTGCAGTTGTCCTCTACAGCTTTTTGCGGCAACGATTCAACTGTACTGCTACGATCATCGTTGACCAAATCGAAAGTCAAAGTTGGCATTCGTTTGATGCTGCAAAATAGCTTGAGTGCATTTCGCATTTGCACTCTCTAGCGACAATCACACAAGTCCTTTTTACTGAAATATTGATGCCCTTCACTGATATAGTTTTAAAATGTTAAAATTAATTTAACTTCTCATTTTTAACATCATTTGAGTCATGAATTGAGAACATTTTATTATGCATGTGATTGCTATCTGCTGTTGCTTGTTCGTCGTTGACGTCAGTGTGTGATCAAATTGACTGAGATGTAATCATGGTTTGTAATACTGCGATTTGGGGACATTGGTTTTGAATTGATTTGTGAATCCTTTTCTCAATGACAATTTAGTGATTTCGATATAAATAATCTTATTTCATCAGTTACAGCACTGACTACAGAACTATTGTTAGGGGGGGGGAGTCACTACAGGTGCGCCTAACAGTGTTCAAAGTTCCAACATGTTTCAGCTATGGCTACCATACTGCGTTATTACTGTTGTCGTGCAATGAAGCTTCGTGTACGGAATGCAAAAGCAACAGCCAGCACACTTGCAACCGATCTGCTTTATTCAGCATAATTATAATATTCACCGCAGCAGGCGCAGCGTCCACTGCACAATGTAACAACGTCATATCAACTGCAAAGTGTCTGCATTTTCAAGTGTTGTACCGTCACCACCGATATACGAGTGGGAGAGTGACAATGACAACGGGAAGTAGTATAAATACGAGTGCATAACAAATAATCAACCAGAAACTAAAATCTAATCCTATCCTTACCATATAACCCTGCCACTAAACAGCACGCAATAGTAACATAAGCATTCAACAAAATTATACAGATAATGGCATGTCCTGCATATCCAGAGAAATTTATAGGAGACGATGTTATTGCACCGTTTTCTCTACTTTCCGTCGTCCACGACACTCTGCCTGCATCCGCGGGTTTATCATTGCCATCTATCCCAAGTTCCAGACATCAATTGCCTGCATATTTCTTCCATTCGCTTCAGATCATGCCTGAAAAGAAGGCTAAGGAAAACGTACGTATGCACGGTAGACTAAAATGTAAGCTTACACTAGCAAATTATGCAAAATTGAATTACGTAAGTACGTTTTTTTTACTAAAGTTTTGTTGCATGAGCTAGATTGAGACACACACAAAAAGCATACTCAACACTGTGCGAACCAATAAAAACGTGAACATGTAAACCAATAAACATGTAAGAATGAAACACATAATTTCGGTATAGAAACAAAAGACAATTATTATACATAGTTCGTAGTTCGTCAGTGCATGGTCGATTAAGAAACGAAATCGTTTTGATTTGGTGAGTTGCACAGGATAGGTCTTTGCATGCCACAATTTTTTACCAGTAGAGTGTCACTTGGAGATACAGGAAGGTGGTGGAGACAACTATATCAAATTGTAAAATGTAGTTAAAAATTTATCACCTGCCTCCACTTAACGGTGTTCAAGTGAATCCAGTTTGGAATGTCTAAGGCAGTTATGCACGGTAATGTGAGCAGGTGAAAAATTATGCAGACAGCACGTTTTTGCAGACCCTCATGTTTATCACTTTGAGCACGTGTGAGATGGTGATGCCAAACAACCGATCCATGCTAGAAGACAGAAAGTATAACTGATTTGTATAAACATGACATTTCGTCAGTTGACAATCCAGACCTTTAAGCAATTGAAGAAAATATAGTCTTGATGCAACTTTTGCATAAAAAAGCAACAACATGCACATCCCATCTGAGATCGATGGAGATGCTAATTCGTTGTAATTGTAAACACGTAATTCTTTCAACTGGGTTGTTATTGACAGTGAGAGATGGTGGCGGATTTTTTTCCTGCAGTGCCAAGCATCATTTCTTTAGTATTTTTTACAGTTAATAACCATAGAGTTGTTTTCAGACCAAGCAAGTAGGTTATCCAAGTATTAAGGCATTCGGCTCTGGGCAGATTCACTTCCCTTTAAAAGAATCATTAACGGAATAACACAATTAAATTGTATTAATGCTTGCCAATGAGAAAAAAATGTTTCTTAATCAAATTAAAGTATGTATCGAGCAGTATAATATTGTCCGTTGGTGTTAAATATTCTGTGCGTGACATGTGCGCCACACATGGTAAATGACGTCAGCGCTCCCTCTGACATCACCTCACCTTAAAAGCTGTGAATACCATTCCTTAGTCATGTGTTAGATGGCAATTTATGTAAAAATTCCTCGATTTCCATATCTTTGTGGTTTTCAAGCGAGATTTTACATCACACAATTACAACCGCAAAAATCAAAAAGGTGCTAGTACTTAGGAGCACGTTGATATTATGGCGATGTGCTGCCAAAGTAGTAACACCTTTTTGATTTCTGCTGTTTTAGTTGTGTAGGCCGTGTCGCCGTTACAAACACTTTTAAAAGTGAAAGTTGTTTTTTTTCATTTTATACAATCTAATGATGATTCTTGATAGTGGCTTACTTTCTGGGCCATAATGTGGATGAATATAGATGTGATATACAAACTAATGAATAAATGAACCCAGAAAACAAGCTCTCTTTTGTATGCAGCAGAGGGATAAGAAAATTGTATAAACGCTCGCGTACACTCACTGAAAAGGATACTTTTTCGTCTCGCAGTTTTTGCCTTCAAAATTCCGCGGGCAGCGGCAGAGGTACGCTTTGAACAAGGATAAGTATTTGCAGTGTCCACCGTTTTGACAAGGATGACTACTGCACGCATCTGAAACGGACACAAATGTTTTTTTTCTCTGATTTGCTGAAGTAAAACATGTGCGGTACAGGCATTAAAGTAAAACCGATAACATGTTTATCGGGAAAAAAGTGTTATCAACGACATCATTCTTAGAGAAAGTATAGTACCTACTGGTTTTAAGATTGGTCTTATCAGTTCTCGGAAATAATACAGATTGGTCCAAAAAACTGGTACACTTTGTTTTGTATATTTTCAGTACGTAAAGTAGTTACTGATTTTATTATTTCGCCGTTAAACTTATTCCACTGTCAGCATCATTAGCACATTTGTAAATAATACTGCCACTAAAGATCCCACCACACCTCGAGTGTGTTGCTACACTATATTGTGAAATGTCAGTGTTCAAAAGCAACAATTGCAACATGTTAAGACTGCGTCGTCCAGCAGCAAGGTGGTCACATTGAACATTTGATATAAAAACTGCAGGATGCCATAGTTACTTTAGATAATAACTGAAGCAATAAACCGTGGTTCCTGTTGTTAATTTTTAAGATGTGTTGTTACAGAAGTATATTTTGATTTCAAACAACAAATTTTGCTTCTACTCGTCATACTACAATTAGACCGGATATTCATACAACATTATTAGCAGCCCTTATTTACATCATCAAAAAACAAGAAATATACATGTAGGTTACAATTGTTGCTTTTGAACACTGACATTTCACAATATAGTGTAGCAACACACTCGATGTAGGTGGCCACTGAATAACTTATGGTTATAAAACAGCTTCTAAAGATCACACACTTGCACGATAGTGCGAGGTGTTGAAAAGTCGACAAAAAAGTCAATGGAAATGCCAAAATTCGATACCTAACCACGCCAAACTCCATAAACGATCTTCACCAAAATTGATAAAGTCCTGGACGGCACCCGACATGCAAACTGTGACTTTGACGTGCTCCGAAAGTGACTAATTCGTAATGTTTTCAGTTCTTGCAACTTGCTGCAGTCTACACCCTTAATCTGATATTTACGAAAAAATTGTCTTACAGACGTCGTTCTCGCCAAAGATGTGCTTCTAAAAGTTGAGAAATCCGAAACAGCGACACAGCCTACGTCGCACAACTAAACAGTAAACAACCAAAAGAAACAAGAATTTCCGATTTTAGGAGAACGTTGTCATTATGGCGATGTGCTAAATAATGTTTTTGATTTCTGCAGTATTAGTTGTGTGACGTAGGCTGTGTCACAGTTACGGAATTTTTTTTAAACTGTTAAGTATTTTTCTACATTTATACCTTTTATGGTGGCTTTCGTTTTCAAGCAGTAAGCAATATTTTGGCCACGAAGGACTCGCTTTGGTCAAACAGACTGCAGTGTAAACTGTTTCAACGCCAATACTCCCTTCACGTAATTAAGCACTTATTACACAAAGCTGTTGGCAGCATTTGTTTGAGAATGAAATAACGCGTTTACTTCCGGCTTCGACAGAAGAGAAGTTGATCAGCGCAAAGACGACGACGGCAATCGCCAGAAGTTGAAGTTGACCACGAGCCATGATGTCACGTCAACCAGTCACACACTGTTAGTAACAGCGCATCAACTCCACCAGATGATCGGTCTTATATAGCCACTTCATCTGTGGTGTGTGCCAATTTAAGTGAGTGCTCTACAACATATAATTACCATAAAACATAAATTATCAGATCACATTATGCTATCGGATCATTGTTGGTTGCACTCATGCTCGAGTTCACGACCGCGCGATGTGCAACATTCCGTGCACAATAGTAAAATAGTACTTATATTTTAAGTTATATTTTTTTCAAAATTATCAGCTTCATTTTTGGAAACAACTGCTGAAATCCTAAAGTGAAACAGGACGTGGCTTTAAGTTAAGAAATCGTACACCTACATTACATGCTGATGAAGCCATTAAGGTCTTTTAATGAAAGGCAACAATGCAATATATTCTAAATAAATTGTCAGCCCGAATTTTAGACACAGACGGCGATAGTAGAATCATTCAGTTGTGAACAACTCGTCACATTTCTGAAGCTGCATTCTTAAGCAGGACCTCTGTGAACAAATAAGTGTTAAGCTAACATTAAAAGCCGATGCAACCTTTAGCGGCATTCAATGACTGGTAATAATGAAGGTGTTCGGACATAACCTCCAACTTTATAGACAGAGTGGGAGCGAACCCCACCCCCTTAAATCAACTTTCTAGGTCACAACCCCTCAACGCCGTAATTGTATTGTAACCTCTTTGTGATAGTTGTAAGTGCAGTTATTTCATGCCCGACTCTCATGGTGATGTCCAACCATGTTGGTTAAAGCGTGGTTCCACCCTTCGCATACGTTTAGTTGGTTAGCATAAGTTCAGGGGTTATCCGGGGGGATAATAATTTTTTGGGTCCCCACGACCGTTGGAGTAGCAAGCCGTTTGTGAATTAATTCTCCCTGCTCCTCGGCGGTTTTGTTAGTATAATAAAACGAAGATCTACTGTACGTGCATGCATTGAGTCCACATTTAAGTGCACTGCTGAGCAGATATTGTGAACAGCCGGCCTTTGATCCCTCTAAAAAAATGCAAAGTATCCGTGAGCTGCTGTCGTGGAGCGATGAGTAGATGGTGCAGCAGCGTCGAAATTCTCGCACAACTCTTTGTTGTACCTGAGTAGGCATGCAGCGGCGACAATAATCCTGTAATGTGCGTAATCATTGAGCGTTACAGAGCACATATCTACTATCCGGCCAGTAGCTTCACATAAGTTGTTTTTACAAGGTACTGCAGCGACATTGTTCAGGTTAGGTTAACGAGTTTAGAATTTCTGATGTCTAATTTCTTTCGAATCATGGACACCGAAAACTATTAAAATCGGTTCATTTTCGCCAAATTATCCAAAACATAAAAGGGGGAGGGGCGTTTTTGAGACAGTGTGTATCAATACATTAATGTAAATAAAGATGAAAGTAAAGTTTCCGATACAACGACGCGCAGAATATAAAATTTACTTTCAGTGGAGAGAGGGTTGTCACCTGAGGGGTTTTGACCTAAGAGGGGTTCGGTTCCACAGTGTCATTACAGGGCAGGTTATGACCTAGGGGGTTATGGCCGGGGGGATTGGTCCTCCAATCAATAATGAATGCCAATTGTCAGTCAAAAAATCGCAAAAGCTGCCGTAAATAAACAAACATAAACAAACATACAGTTTATTTCAATTTGGCAGCCATAAGTTGGATTTACACTACATACACAAAATAAAGAGTTAAAACATAGACTAACCGCTTCTACATTCACTTCAAACGACACCAGAGTACTTATCTGAATAAAGACAATTTCGCTACACATTTTTGTCGATCTGTTGTAGAATCATAATAGCATAACTGTATTGCACTTTAATATCACTCTGAAATTGAATGATCCCAAGTTTAGTGTAGGTCTGCAAAACGTGTAACCTGCTTTACGAGCACGGCACCTTAGCTACATCGAACAGAAACGCCCACAAAACTTTATTTTACTAAATCGCCGAGCAAGTTGACTTTTTTCCTAAGCTTCATGCAAATTTTAACAACTATCGAGTAAACAGTGTGCACGCTAAAGACTACAGTAGTTTAGTGTTAGAGGTCTGACACTGTAACGGTCATGCGTGAAATTAGTTCTTGCAGTAACAGACAAACTATCACACTTCACCTGTCTGCTTACTTACTTAATTGTTTTGTTACTTACTTAATTAGATAATTATTCACTCTCCTACATGGCTGATGATTATCGCATACAAGATCACGTGATCACGCGCACCTTCTGAGATATAGATTAGATACAGGTCACACGAAGTCACTTCAGTTCGGGTTTATTTCTTATCAGAAAAAAGTACGTATATTATCATAGTAATTAGCTTTATTTTAAGTATAATATTATCGCACAATCGATTATATGCAGAAACAGCAATGCACGCCATGATTTCCAGTGACATGCATCTAATCGATATTTTTGCAGGAACTCGACAGCGAAATATTGTGGCGGGCAGGCACATATAACAACACTAAGTTAACCACTGAGCAAATTCGCGAATAAAACAGCAAAAACTCCAAACACCGCATCGGATGCACGAAAATTTTCAAGTATGCACCACCTCACGTTAGAACTGTTCGTAGTCTACACTTGCATACTGCAACAATAAAACAGTGCATATGGGGACATTTTTTTATGCATCCGTTATAAATGGTAATTTGTGCATTTATTAAGTCTGTATGCCTATATGAGTCTTTATGTCTATAGGCCTAGCATATATTTGTAAGATTTCAGTGTTAGTTTCATTAATTGCATGATTTTATTACCGGGTATGTGTTTTATAGTTTCATTTTTATTGCTGTGTAGTAAACATGTAGTCGATATTTCTCATTTTGTATTGTATTTTATACTGTATGATATGTATTTGCTGCCTATTGGCGCAATAAATAATAATAATAATAACAGTTGCCGTAGACCCCTACATCAATAAAAGTCGAATAGGAAGTCAAATACGGAAAATCTAGCCAGCGAGCGTGCGAGTGAGTGAGCGAAGTGAGCGAGCGAGCTGTTGCAGCCACTGAACTCCGAGGTGGGTCCATACGAGACGCAGTGCATTCGGCTGACGTTTACATGCCGTTGCAGTGGCTGACATAAGAAATTGTTGTCAGCGTACACCGACTACATGTTACGTTGAGAACCTGCGAAGCAATGTACAGCACTGATACAGAGATATCCTAAAGCGTCAACCAATTGGCACTACGAACGCTAGTCGATCCAACGCCATTGTAGACGAGAATGTGCAGCGTGCACTTATATGCAAGAGTAAAGTATGTAATAAAACACGACAAATGTATTTATTCATCAAATCGTTTGTTTCGTTCAAGCAACAATGAGCGATTCTGGTGTCTCTTTTTGCGAGACAGTGACGACGACGACAAAAAGTAGTAAAAACACTGCAGTGGCATTGTCTCGTATGCATTTCTCTGGATACGTAGGACATGTGACTATATTTAGTTGGATAGTAATAATGATAATATAACTACAATTTATAAGACGCAGCAACATGGCAAGAGTCACTACAAGGGCGCCGTACCATGTTCCTTGCGTATACTCAGCGCATCAGTTAGTCAGTGAAAGGCAAAGGCAAAGGCATATAACACTTGTAAAGCGCCTCAAGCCGCTTACCGCTACTTTAGAGGCGCTGGTCATGTCACAGGCCAAGCTAGCGTAGGGCGTAGGCCATAGGCTGAGCCTGCGCTCACAGGCTGACCCATGACCAGCTGACCGAACGCAGCTTAGCCTGCCGTTTAATGGTCT
>Ga0056115_1001310_pt1 | contig 11715 bp, 8 predicted proteins | sample WorMetOlspDAHAB1_FD_77007 | JGI IMG/M metagenome (GOLD analysis project Ga0056115, IMG submission 77007) | Marine gutless worms symbiont microbial communities from Max Planck institute for Marine Microbiology, Germany - Olavius sp. DAHAB.1 ... | reverse complement strand
TTTAGAATTAATTGTATATACTTGTAGAACATCATTTCCACGTCTGATTAAAAAATTCGAGGATGGTAGTTATAAAGTTGTGAGTTTACCAGCTACATTAAAAGATAGGTGAGATACTTTTTTGCATGATACAACGTGCGACATTACTCAGTATTGAGTTGGTGCCGTATTTGAAGAAGAAGAAGAAGAAGAACGTGACTGTAGTCAAGCTAGCGGCAACCGGACAATTCGCGATGAACCAACTCGCGGTCAATCAAGTCGCGGACTGGTGATTTCTCCGAAAAATTTGAGGCGCTGTCAGGGAAGGGTAACAGTCTGGATAAGCTCCGCCACTCAGATCTGTTGCTTATTCAGTAGAACTTGTGCTGCAGAATAAGCATCAGATCTCGGGTGGCGGAGCTCATCTAGACTGTTACCCAGGGAAGTTCACAACCGGCTGAAATAGCGTTCGTTCAACCAACAAAAAATACACGGCAGCCTGTCGTATGCGATCATATTCAGGTAATTAAGCCGCGTAAACTTTACAAACTTTCCATATGACGCGCAAATACGGAACAAAAAATTCAACAAAACCACACACTTCGCAACAGCAGAATGTAAACAAAACGGGTAACAGTTTACTTTAGGTGCGCCACCATAGATCTGTCGCTTATTCAGCAGAACTTGTTCTGCTGAATAAGCATCATATCTATGGTGGCGCACCTAAAGTAAACTGTTACCACAAAACGTCACACGACTGTCTGAGTAATTACTTCTAGTGATGTGCAGTATTCGGTTTATGTGTCACAAGTTAGTTTGTTACTGCTAAAGTTGAAATCGATTTTTCAAAGATACTATGAAATTGTCAGTACAAATCTTCATCATTATATTGTATTATTATATTCTATTATTAGCAAACTGTGAATTCCATTCATAAACTGTCTTTTTGTTGGAGATACGTGTAAGCATTTTTTTGGTTTCCGTATTATCTCCTTTTTGCTGGTTCTGCCTACAAAGTGACCTGTATATTGTGTCTAGTGGTAGATTAAACTCTTCCCACTCACTCGCCTGAGGCTGGTGAATTCTGAACGACTTTGCAATTGCAAAGTGCATTTCTGGTATTGTGGTAGTATCCAGTATCGTGATACCCAAATGGTATCGATATCGTTGCTCCAGTTTCAGATATCACACAGCACTACCAATTGTATGCTGTTTAAGGTTGTACATGATATTTTCAGTCCCTAGAGACTGACAGTTGTAGCTTCCTTGGTTATTTTAGTCTGTGGCAGATTGACACATATCACTTATGCATGCTTCTTTCTGTTGGTAGAGACTGACATTTGAGCCATCTCTGGGTTATTTTCACTCCTTGGAGGAGTGACTATAGCATGTCATCCAGAGGCTATTTTCAGTCCTCACGGAATGTCAGATACCACCTGTGCATGCTATTTACTGTTTATGTGGATTGTCTAATAGATTAACTTCGTAAATCTGGATATGGTTTATACTTTGGTTTTGCCTTTGCTGGTGCTTTTCTGTATGCTGATGACATTACCTTGCCTTAGCCTGCAGTGACTTAGGCCTTCAGAAACTTGTAAATGAGTTTCCTATGACTTAGAGTGGGATAATGCCATCAAAAGTCAGATCACATGTTTGGGAGGGAAACTGCCTGATGTAGGCCCTGTATGTATGTGTACTGATAGTGGGTGAATGAAGTGGTCTGTATTGTAACTTTACCAGCATCCATGTTGATGGTCATGTGCGTGATTATTGGGAAAAATGTTGTATCACGGTAACATTGTTCTGTGCTTATTGTGAAGGAAAACAAATACTCCCAGTTTACAAGCTCATCATCTTACTAAAGTACATTAAGAATGATTTTTTATTATAAGATACTTTTCTTGGGTTACATCATAAAGACTAGTTTCATACAAAGGCACATTTTGCCACAACTGAGTACCGGTATTTGATTTCCTTTACATAAGGCACAGTATTGCCTTGATATGATGAAAGCTAAATCAGTATTTCACAATAATGCACGGAACTGGATTACTGTGATAACATTTTTTCAAAATTAATTTCAAGTCGTGTTTATGCAACCATCCCTTAGCCAAATGCTAAAGCTAAACTGAAGTCGTTTACAAGTCTGGTCTAAGATGAGTTTGAGATGAGACTGCTGACATGGACTGAACTTAAAATTGTCCGTGTGAAAGAGCTCCACATTTATCACCCATTTTAACCATAAATATCACCTGATCCTTGAACCTGGGTAGCAGAAAAATGCTGACACAGACATTGTTATTATTATCATAGATTTTGTGTTTATATTTACGTTTAGGTACAGAATTAATTTTTTTGAGGTGGAATACCATTGAAATGTTACCTGTAAGTGGTGGACTGAGACAAAAAACTCTTTCCCAGGCTCCAAAATGACCTACACTGTGTTGTGATGGGCTCCTGAACTCTGGTCATTCATTCACTTGCCTTCGTACAGTTACGAGATCTTTCATGTTTTTTGTGCGTTTGCTTTAGACTGTGTGTGCAGCCGATCTTTGCGTTATCACACGCTCTGAAGTCAAGGCGATCTTTGATCAGAAACATGTCGGGTGACTCGCCACCGTCGAAAAGTCCGTTTGCACTTCCACCGAGCATCAGAGGAATGAAGGTCCTAGACCGTGAAGCATTCACTGTGAATGTGACTCTCGTCGGCCTTAAAGTTCCCGTCCAGTCCGTGTCCGTTGTAAGGCAGCGGTACAAACACTGGCTTCTCAAAGTGCCAAAACTGCATCCAATTGCCGAGCTGAGTGACGGCGATGCCGACAGACTGAGCCACCGTCTCTTTCTCTTTAGTCCAGACCATGTGAAACTCGCCGACGGTTTTGCTGCTGACGATCGGGCTTTTCTGGAGAAGAATGAAATCAGTCTATTAGAGATTCGGTCATATACGGTTAAACTCACATATGAGAACTTTTCCTACGACGATGTTTTGGATGCTATTCTTCCAACAGACAAAGCAGTTGGAGGCTTCAGCATTATTGGACATATCGCTCACCTCAACTTACGTGATAACCTGCTGGAATACAAGAACATTATAGGTTGTATTTTCTGGCTGGTTTTTCGTCTTGTTTCCGAGTGGCATTTTTTTCTGCTTTTATTTCAATGTATTGCATTTCTAACTTGATTGCTGCACTAGAGTTTCGACAGTTTTGTCTGATTACTACATGATGTAGGCCTGTATGACACGATTATTCATTGGTGTGTGTGTTGCTACATCTTAAGGTCAAGTGATACTTGACAAAATCAGCGCTGTCAAAACCGTCGTCCACAAGACGGAAGTCATTGACAACACTTTCAGAAATTTCCAGATGGAAGTGATCGCTGGGGACACGAACCTTATCACTGTGGCTCGGGAACATGGCTTTGCTTACAAGCTAGATTTCTCCAAGGTCTACTGGAACCCAAGGCTATGTAAGAGATGTCATCACTTACATTATCATACTCATCATCGTGCATGAAAGAAAACAAAAAAGAAACTACGTGATTTAAAAACTATTAAGGTGACCACTATTGCCTCTGAGTTACTGGAACTCCTCGAATTTTATTCTTCATTGAATTCAACTGAAAGGTCCATGAAAATTCGTGAATTCATGTATTAACAAATCCGATTTGTCACATTAAACGAGTTGTATTGGAACTGTAAGCTCATATTAGTACAGGGAACACTATACTTGAGTTGAGTCAGATGTTGATGCAAATTCGTTATAATCATGTATGAATTGCAGTTGACAATTCTGCAGTGAACTATGCGTAAATAAATAAACTGGCCACACTGTGCAGTTACTGGAACAGCAATTTCCATAAAGTCATCTCCTTTATGCCTCCCCACCCCCTTCTTCCAAGCATTCTTTGGGAGCTTCATACTGCAGCTGATTTTAAGGAAAATGTGTGCGAGTTTTCTTTAGGTAGTTTTTAGGTGTACTGTATGCGGAATATTGCTGCGATTTGATGACACTTATGGTTTCTCTTGGTTAACAGCAGCAACAATTCAGACTGTAAATGGAAGTTGGAACACTGTTGCTGCCTTCACGCTGTTATTTGCTGCATTACCACTCTATTTTTTGGGCAGCATTTACATAGGACTCTTCCCCAACATTGGATTATGGGCAGCAATAAGCCAATTTTCAAACGCATTCATAAGTTTTATATGCATATGTAGGACCATAGGCAAAATTATTATATAATAAACATATAAATAAACAGCCGCCTAATGGCATTATGGCGCTATATAAATTTCGTATTATTATTATTATTATTAACAAGCAAGAAAGTCATCAGATTTTCGTTTATTTCAATTCAACAGCATTAACATTAATTAAAAGTGTGCTAAAGCTGAAATATGAGGCACGTATATAACGAAAAATCTTGTAATTGACCATAACCAAAGCAGTCACGAATAAAACAACATAGAATATTTAACATCAATAAATGAAAATTTGATGATTTTCTTGCTTCCTTGTATGCTCATCATTTTAATATTTTTGCCTATGTATTGCATGCATATGCATATAAAACTTATGAATACATTTGGAAATTGGCTAATTGCTGGCCCTGTTCATATGGTGTCACTGACTATGAAACTGTGACTGACTTATACCACTCTGTCGCCGGCTGTGGGACTGTGACAATGGGCTAGACTTTGTACCAGTTAGTAATTGCAGCGTTGACGAAGGCTGTACCAGTTAGTAATTGCAGCGTTGACGAAGGCTAAACACAATATTCTGAAATAAACTGACCGTGGCAAAGTATTATGAATAAAGTTAAGGTCTGGAAAAAACCTTAGGACTTGCGGTTGAATCATTTTAGTTTAAACTTCGTGTTTCACAATGGGAGAGTCTAAAATATAATCAAAAATAAAACTCTTCCTGTTACAGTCTCTTAGCGAAACTTTTAAAATTGCGCTTGTTGAAATATTTCAAAAACTTTCACAAAATACTCTTGTTCCAACACTGTTGCCTGCTGTCTGGTGTAGCCACCGAGCATCAACGGATTGTTAAGTCACTGAACTTTGGTGACGTGCTGTACGATGTTTTTGCTGGTGTCGGGCCTTTCGCGATTCTGGCCGCAAAGAAAGGCTGTCGCGTATACGCCAACGACCTCAACCCAGAATCTGTTCACTGGTTGCAACAGAACATAGTTCTGAATAAGGTTTCCGACAAGGTATGAGGATTCTAAGCAGTGCGGCCGGCTCTCCTTCGAGCTCCACTCTGGCTATTTGTTTTAATGCATTTTGATGACATCCAGTCTGTTCTGCACTCTGTAGTTTGGTAAATATTATTAATATTAATATTATTATATTTTCGCCGGTGTCACCTTTTGTTTTCTTTTACTGGACCTACTGTGATTGATTGTTCATCATATTTTCACAAATTTCACACAGTGGCAATAATTGGTGATTCATTTATTCATACTGTCAGTTCTGACGTCATATTTGTAAGTCATTTGTTAACCGTAGTTGATGGCAAGCCTAGTCTAGACTTCTAATTACTATTAGTTTTATTAGTTTTTAATGTGTCCGTTATAACTATTACTGGACTTAAATTGAAGAAACAATTATTTTCATGTGTTAACTTAGCATTTATATCGTGCATAGTTGCATTGCATTTAGCAGAGCAGTGCAGTTTGAACGTTTCTGTGTTAGTCACATTTTGTTAATTTCACGGAGATTTTAACCTTCCTTTTTCTGCTATGCTGAATATTATATATGTAGCTTGGACTGTTGGTTCTGAGTTTAATTTTTATGCAGTCCCTGGCAGCAGTATGCACTAGCATTAACATATGCCATTTAAATTTTGTTGTGTCATTTTAGTTAATTGTTTGCTTGAACCATATTTGCCTTATTTTCCGTGTGCAAAGTTTGATACAGTAGTTCGTTTGCTGAACGTACTTCTTGTTTTAGGACCGGTTGCATGAACAGTGAACATCACTTAATGTAATTGACACTTAAGACAATTCTTCATTACGCATTACGTCATCTTGCGTGCATTTTACGGACTGAATTGACGTTTTTACTCATTTCGTTAAAAAATGGGTATTGTTATACTAACATTGGCTTCGTTAGCCACTTTGCTGAAGTTAAGTATAAATTTAAGTGACGTTTATGCAACTGGCCCTCAATCACGTAATTGTTTTGTGGTCAGGTAGAAGTCTCCAACCTTGACGGAGAAGAGTTTATTCGGTCCACAATAAAGTCTGACATGCTTCATCGGCACAATTCCGACTCGCACCAGCCCGAGTCCTCTTTGCACGTGGTGATGAACCTTCCATCGTTGGCCATCGACTTCCTCCGGTATTTCCGCGGGTTATTCCGTGGTAGCGAACTCCCCGCGGAGCCGTGTGCCTCCTTGCAGCCCGTGATTCACTGCTACACTTTCAGTCGTGCTGAAGACCCCACAGCCGATGCAGCCGATAGGGCAGCGGCCGCACTTGGCGTTGCGGCATTTGAGGAGTTGCAAGATTGTGCTGTGAGAGTCGTTCGCAATGTCGCACCAAGTAAAGAGATGCTGTGTGTCACGCTCCGATTGCCGTGGCACATCCTTGGAGCTGATGACGCTAGTATGTCGCCATTTTTGTGGTCACCGCAGTGGTTAAAATGCTTCATAGTAGGTGGTGAAGTAAATTGAGAAAAGTTGCATCACGATGATGAAGACACCTACTTAGACATAAATTTTTTGCAGTCTAATGTACTAGACATTTTTCAGTAAAAAATTGGTAATATAAGCACATGCTGCAGTGATAATTATAAATTATTTGACAATACAAATGTTAACAGCATTAAGTACGAAATGTCTTTAGTGTTGAATAGGCTGACATTGTGCACCGAATTAGCTTTACAGTATGGACAATGTGTCAAGCTGCAGCAAACTACTGGAACGACTTTCTGAGGTACAGGAACGCTAGTTTGAGAAACGTGGAACGCCATGTGCAAATGACTAGCCAGTGAATAGCGCAGTAGGCAAGTTGTTTCGTCCACGAGTTGACTTTTGAGCTGGTTTGTCAGCGAATCAATTAAGTGCATGTAGTGCTGCCTGGGATATTGCCATACTTAAGACACTGTGTAGCTACTGTTGTTTAATTTATAATAATAATAATAATAGTATAATCAATCAATCAATCAAACTAACTATTTTATAGTGCCCCTAAAAGTTGACCAAGTTGGCTAACTTAGTCTGCCGCACTTAGGAATAACTAAAACAGAAAAAATAGAACTAAAACATAAAACCGATTAGCAAATAAGTCCGGTGAATGGTCTAGAGCCATGAGATCAGTCCGACAGTCAGAAACAGACTAAGGTGCAGGATAAGATTTTCTGAAAAGGTAGGTTTTGAGCTCAGAGTGAAACAGTGAAAAAGTGATGAAAGGTGGTAGCAAGTTAATAATAATAATAATAAATAAATATATAGAACGACAATTTCTATGGCACAGTAACATGGCTAGAGTCGCTGCACGGGCATCGTACAACGTTTGCTGCTCACACTGTATGTGTATTGCTTTATACAAAAATATGCCAGCATTAATTACACTGAAGTTGCTGTGTGTTTTGGTAGATGCTGTGCAAGAGGAGCCTGCCATGAAAAAAGTTCGGCAAAGCTAGCGAGTGCGGAGACGTTGTATAGTGTGTCGTAGCTTCACTTTTATGTGGAACTGACAGCTGCATTCTGCATCTTATCGTAGTGTACTGTCAACATGTCTACAGGGTCACAGGGTGGTCCAAAAAAGTTAACCTGTTAGTAAAGGCCAGAATTTGCGAAGTTCTGCAAGTCTTATCTCATCGTTGAGTATTTTTAAGATCAATAACAACAGGTGGCAAATGTTTGGCCTGAAAAAATCTGGAAATATACTAAACTTTTTCGCACACTATACTTGTTACAATGATTTACCCCAAGTAGGTAGAATAATGATGAAAATAACTGCAGGGAAAATACCAATTTCCCATGACAAGGAAAATCCCACCACTTTCCTGACTTTTCCCCTGACCATCTTTGAACTCCCAGACTTGACGAGATTCTTCAGTAGAAGTGGCAAGTATGATGTGTGATCATGATTACTGAACATATATAAAATGACTGCTCGAGTTTATCAGCTGGCATAAATCATGAAATACTCGACTACAACATTGGTTAGAGACCGGTAATAGGTACTGTCTTTAAGTCCACATTTGAGTCATGAAATAATTCAGTTACACGTTGTGTGTTTCTTTATGGGAAAATCAGTCTTCGTGGCTTTTGAAGTGATGTGATTTAAGTAAATAAGCAAAAGTGATTTAAACTGTCCGATAATTACAGTGTCACTCTGCTGGTACCATGGAAAGTCGGGAAAGTAAAGTTTAACGCACCACCGGACACAATATACAGGATGGCCCAAAAAAGTAACCCACTACCAAATGATCAAAAAATCGTATTCATTCGTATTAAAGCCTGTCAATTAGATTTATATGTCAAATTAAAGTATGAAGCAACCACCATAATATTATTCATTGGTATTAGATATTCTATGCATGACCTACCTTCTGACCTCAGTATCAATGCCTTACCTGCAAACTGGCGACATGCATCAGATACCGTAAATGATGTCAGCGCTTCCTCTGGCATCGGCTTGCCTTAGCAAGCTGTGAATTCTATGTCTAAATGATCTTTCAGATGGAGATGATAATATGTTTTAGTTCCATAGTCTCCTTTTTTCTTGTTATAAAACACGATTTTATCAGACGAGATATACCCGTATAGAAGCTGCAAACACAGCAAGTGATGACGTCACTAATTAGGTCACACAGAATACTTTGTACAGACTTATCATGTTCTTGTGCTCATTTTGTAGTCGAAACTGATGAAAAATCTAGCCTTAATGGCACGTTTATAAATGCTAAAAAGTGACTTACTTGTAGGGTGAGTCTTGGACATCTTCTTATTTAGTAGTGTATGAGCAGCAACATAAATAGCCCCCCTCATCATGCACTGGCTGTTTATAGTGTTTTGTGTGTTTAGTTTATAGTGGCTGTAAAAGGGATGGAGTACGCTCCTAACGGACAGTAATGGGGAGGCAACAAAAACTCAAAAGGGCTCATTTAAGCTAAAAAAAGGAACAGTTTTAACTTGCATGGTAGATACTGGCAAATGATATTGGTTATTCACCAAGCTAACTCATGTAACAACACATTCTTTGATGCAACAACAAACAACTCTAACCAACAACCACACTGGACATTACAAAAAACTCAGTCACGGGCAAACTGGCATTATCAATCAGCATTCTATCAAGAATTCATTGCAAGTGTGCATGCATTGTATTAAATGCAGTGAATATTTTACGTTTTTAATATTAATTTTTGGTGACTGTTCAAAATGTTTTAAATATCTGTGAACTGCTGGTCAAAGGAAATGTGTAAACTGCAGCTCAGTTTCAGACATACGGTCATGACTACTTGTTACACCAACCGAATGGGTGACACAGAAACTATGTCACATTTGTGCTGCATCTTAATTTCAGAGTGCTAAGGTAGACGTCCAGGCCTCAAGACTCGGCAGGTGAGATAGTAAACTTATGCACAGCCTTTCCAAAAAAAAATTATCAGAAATTGTATCAGTGTTAACAATACACATGGAATTCACAGCAACAACGCAGCAGGAATTTCCACATTATAACTGAAGTGAACATATATGCAGAATTCGCAGATGCCATGACTACAACTATTGAAAGATGACATGTCCCACAAATTAACTAATCACAGCAAACATCCACTCAGCGTAGGCAGCTGCAATTATGATAATGACTGACTCTACTACTACAATTCTGAAGCAGCCCACTTTACTAAAGTTACAGCAAACGTATGGGAAATTAAAAACAGTGTAACTGACATGCAAAATCACAAAGTGTAGCAGCATGCGAGATAAATGACACTCTTGAGCCTATCACCGAGTAATGCACAGGTTCCAGGATCAAGTCGTAGCACTTGACTAAGGTTAAGAACTAACTACACCCATACTACCACACTGTATCAGCAGATAAATTATGTACCAATCCCTACATGGCTTTCTCTCGCATAGATTAATGAAAATGACAAACGACAGAACTGTTTACTAATTTATGTAAATATATGCACAAACGTGAGTAATAGCTACAGGCTGGTAGCAGTGTGTTCAGCATTGGACAGTGTCACATGCAGGTACTGCCTAAGGCACATATAAGTGCATAAATTAGCAAATGGGTCTGCTGCAGACTTCAGTATGACTGATTGGTTGATTTAACGGCACTTTCGGCACAACGAGGACAGATCGTGCCTACAAAAAGTGTGATGCGGTTTTTAAAATTTACATCAACGAGAAAGTTGAAAAGGTTACATGTTGGAAATATGTAAAATGAAACAATCGCTATAAATAACTCTTCAATCTGGTCTTTGTAGGCGAAACTATTCGTCTGTTCCCAGACCCCAGTATGCATTCAGTGAGCACATACAGAGTGGTTATGTATGATTCAACACAGTTCATGCTGACAATACGCATTTTTGTGATCACATACTGGGAAACCATTCTTCAGCAAAGTTATCTGCATGCTGACCATGTGTTACGTGCAAATGGTAAAACTGATGTCAGAGCCAGTGGATGAAAAAATGATACACGACTAGATGACAGACTACGGAAGTGATAACATCAACGGTAGGCAGTATAATGACGACACGCAACCAAAACGCAGCACACGCTTGTTGTTTGTTTTTTGTGTCTGAATGTCACCGTTTAGCATATTATCAAATAGAATAAAACAAAATATACAGATCAAAAGAACTGCACTCACGAAATGGATTAAAAATCCGTTTATATTCCATGTATTAGGAGCATTCTCTTACAACCAACTTAAACATCGAATCTGCACTGCGGTTTTCGTTTACATCCACCGCAAAATGCTAACAAATGTATATTTGGAGAGAAATATTGCAATTTGTATGGCAGAAAACAAAACGAAAAAACGACAGAGGTAGTGACGCACATGTGCATAAGCTAGCATACAAACCACATCACAACAGCCACAACGACAATGACAGTGATTTGGTGACTCGACTAAAAACTCGCTAAAACTTGACAAAAAAAGGCCATCAAAACTGCAGGCACACACTCGACCGCGTCAACGTGGCAAGATATGTCGCACGCCTTATCCAGCCAAAATAGGACGATTTGTTTGCTACTGTAAACCCCTAAATTTTCGCGTGCCCTTCTACATTGCGGTTTTTTAGTGGAGACATATTTGCTGCCCGTAAATTTTGCGTTTTGAGGACCTGTAAAAATCCGTGATACTGCCGGTGATAGTAATCACCATAATTGACCACAATATTTGCACCCCTTATTTTCGCGTTTACTTACTTGCCCGCGAAAACAAAGGATACGCGATAATTTAGGGGTTTACAGGCAAATGCGACTTTCAATCATACACAGCATCTCAAAAAAAGCACTGTCTTGCACTTGCTGCAGCACGGGACCAATTAGGGACAAATTTTCTAGTAACTTGAAGACACAGATGGTGCCCAAGTTGGCGCATTTTTCCCTGAAACAGTGTGGTAGCAAAGCAGCTCTAGAATCTAGTACGATAAACTCATCACATAGCTCTCACTTCTGGGGAATCTCAGTTCAGCGTCTCTGTAAGCAGCCAATAGAATTACCCATAGAAACGTGGCGCATACAAATAAATGTC
>Ga0056115_1001309_pt1 | contig 11717 bp, 5 predicted proteins | sample WorMetOlspDAHAB1_FD_77007 | JGI IMG/M metagenome (GOLD analysis project Ga0056115, IMG submission 77007) | Marine gutless worms symbiont microbial communities from Max Planck institute for Marine Microbiology, Germany - Olavius sp. DAHAB.1 ... | reverse complement strand
GACACACACACACACACACACAGATAGGCCTACACAGAGTGGGAGGCTGCAGGGCAACTGAAGCGGGCGTGCATTCGTTCGATTGAGGTCAAAATGGCGTGCACTGCAAGCGTCGCATCTTCGACACAATCGCGACCGATCGAGCTGCTATTGTTGCACTAAATCAATTATCAGCTGCCAGTCTGACAGTTTCGTTCACTGCTTTCATCTGCAAGCAGCAACGATTTGGCAAGATGTCGCGCCGTCACTGTTCAGCCTCAATACCACTGCAAACGCACACTGCCCAGTGCCCACGATCACAAGATGAGCATATTGACAGAGTACAGTCAACGTTCGGCAAAGTTGCTGCATGCCGAAACGAAACGGGTACATTTTTCACAACAGACTCACAGCGCAGCCACAGCGCATCTCATATAGAGCAGTTAAATGATTTTTACTGTCAGATCGTCGACAGCGATGTGTTTGCACATATCCACATGCGCTGTTTTCTTTCTGATTTCATTAGCAATTGATTCAGTTTCTTTTCGACGTTTTCACTGTTGGCGCTTTTTATTAATACAATAACAAATAATAAAAAAACGAACATCAATTAAAATAGTATACGCATGTCAGTAAATAGGCCTACGGAAACACACTTCGGTCCAATGCTCTATACCTATAGGCCTATACTCTGCAGTTAATATTGCACTTGTGTTTGCAGTGCATGTTTAACTATTTGCTTCTCGCTGCGGTAACAATTTTTACGCGTAAATTGCAAGTGTAGGAAATCAGCGTTAGCATACAGCTGTGAATTGCTGTGTGCAATGTATAGTCTCACACTCAACGTGTGACTGCATAAGTTGCAGCGTTCGGCTGTCATGATGTGGTGGTCCCTAGCTGACGTCATGTCGTCGTCGCTAGGCAACCGTAACAGTGCGTTCACCAATTGACATAAATGACACGTTCGTGTCCCGAGGTTTTCTTATCGCTTCTGCATGCTATGCTGCCTGTCGCCAGTCTTCGTTGCTGCTGCCGCTGCTGCAGTGTCGCGAGTCCACAGAATATAGATAGCAAGCAGCACAGCACAGCCGAACAGCCTTGCCATTTTAGCTTTCTCGCATTATTATGCAAGTCTGATGAAGTCAGAAATATCATGAACAAATTAGGTCACATATAGAATTTAACACCAACTGATAACGCTGTACACTGTGAGCCAGAAAAAACAAGACACCCTACTTTTGTCGACAAATATTAATCGACCTTCAAAAATACTTCCACTGCTAGACTCAGCACAAAATTTTCTACAAAATGGTTATTAGTACACATCCCACCACACATTAAAGGCATTGCTGCACTACCCTGCAAAACCGTCATGTCGCAGTTTCTGGAGCAAACATAGGCTACTCTTAAAACGTTACGATAATGAGTGCCCCGCGGCCCCCGCCCGACACAAGATGAGTCATTACTGATCGAAGTGAATTAAAGTTCTGAAAGTCTGACTGACGTGACAGTCAGAGAAAATGTTTGAAGTGTCCACCTCCGGTTTGAACACAGGCGTGCAGGCGTGGAGACGTTTACACCACTGATAGATGGCGTCGTCGATAAGACCAGTAACTGCGACATTACGGTTTCACAGAAAAGTGCATTAATGTCTTAAAGGTGATGTAGGATATAGGCCTATAATGATCATTTTGAATTTTGTGCCGAGTCTAGCAGTGAAACAATGTTGAAAATCGATTAATATTTTGCAATGTTATCGACGCGACTGCATGCATGGTCTTGTTTTTTACTCAGTGTGTAGCTCTTGATTGACACTTTAATTTGGTGAAAAAAAATCTAATCTCATTGGCAGGCTTTAATACGATTTATTGATGATTCTGTACTAGCTTACTTTTTGGTTACGTATAGGACCATGTTGCGTCGTTTGCGGAATAATCGAACGCCTGTGGTAATCTTGGTTAAGTTGAGTAGGCTACTGTTGGTACATCACCAAAAGTGCGTCAACGCGACCAGCCATAACGCCATAATTTAGCCGTTCGAATGGCCTACATTCAACACTTAATTGCACTGCAGTCGTTTTCGACCAGAACAACTGCACGTAAAATGCACACAAATAACGGTCAATGTCGCGTGAATGGCAGAAGATGAGATAAACCTATACTTACGACGCGCATAAGATGCCACACGTGATCTAGTGATCTATATACAGCGAAAAATGACTGTTACAAGCATTAATGAGCTTGACTGAGTGTTCGTCGTGGTCATTTTAGCCTATCTTCACTTATTATAAACGGATGTCTTGTCTAGCCGATACTAGCTAGACCTACTAGATGTATATTTGTATAGCAGGAAATCGTCCGGAGGCAAAGGCAATTATTATAACAGTTATTTTGACTGAAGGTCAAGGTCACAGTCACTTATACGCGAAAAGAGTAGTAAAACTATCAGGCTGTCTGTCGAACGACATAAGACTCCAAATAAGTAAGATAAGACTCAAAAATGAATAGAAAGTCTCATGTCTATTCTCGCATGCATGACACAAATAACGTGACCTTGGAAAGTCTGTGCTCAACACAATACGAAAGTGAATAAACCCTGCTCTGTGAAACAACGTTATACTCGTTAAATTACCTCACTGACTTCAAAGGTAGGCTATAGCTCTATGTCAGTTATTTCAAACTGTCATATAACAGGCATAGGCCTATAGTAAACAGGCCACACAGTATTTACTTGCAGAAATTTTGCTACCAAAGCCGAGTTGAAGGCCGATGACAAGTAATGCTCACATCGTATATACGAGGGTGCATGCTGACGCCTGTAAAATGGTGGAAGATAACAGACGTCGTTACAACGGACAACGATCAATACGAAGCTGCATGAGCTCTGTCGTGGAACAACACCATTAAATCAACAGCATCATCAACGACGTCGACTGACCTTGAGGGACATGTCTCAGTTGTCAAACCTCTGCGTAATTGAAAAATCGTGTACGACCACAAACCCATGATTCTGTCTAGCATCGAATTAGTTTAGCAGAATCTCTGTATTCTCGTAATGCATGTCGGCGATGCATGGCTGAACGTATGGTGATAAAACGTACAACTTTGACTATATGTAATCTCATCATTAGGACAGGGCAGGGATGGTGCAAACACTCCAACTGCCCTTTCCCTTGAGATCGATACTGCAGCCTGGTTCTGTCTGGGATTACGTGGAACTCAGTGATTCCAGACCTCACCTCAGTGCGTAAAAAGGAAAAGGAAGGATGGAAAAGAATGATAGGCGAACACACAGAGGGAAGGAAAGGCACTGGAATATAGAAAGGGGACAGCAGTTGCTCACCCAGTTGAAAAAAAGCTCCTTAACCAATACTGACAATAGGCCAATTAACAAAATCAATGCACTACCGTGAAAGAGTGCAACAACAAACAATTAATCTATTGACTTACCGACGTACGACGACAACAGCAGAATGATGGTGACTGTGCCCATGACGATCGAGGCCGACAACAGACACGTTGTTTCTGCAAGCACTGCCTGCGTCTGGCGCACACCGGCGAAGTGAAACAGTCTAAAGTTAGTCGCGCGTAGCTTGTACATGCATGTGAGTGCAGCGATTCCATTGCCAACCGATCGAGCATCGCACGCAAATGCAGAGACTGTCACTATATCGCGCCAGAACTCACCACGGTCGACTGTAGGGATTGCAATCTTGATCGGGGTGGGTGCCGCGATCCGGCCGTTGCATTTGGATCTTTAGCCCAGCCATTTACTTATAAGAATATACTGCCAAACACATTCACTCACCTTTTCGCAAGCAAAGGTTTTTTTCATTTTCCCAATTTATGAGTTATAACAATGACACCAATCTCGTATATAAATCAAACTATAGAAGGCCTATTCCGATAAACTTCCACATACCGTCGTTGCAAAATTAATCAAATTATTATTTAATAATGCTAAAATAGTATGTCTATATTTAACATTAAAGCACAATATGCTAAAAGCAAGAAAACCGCTATGTAGTCTAGAGAGACAGACAACTGGACTGTACGTATACACATATTTGTAAATAGGGATTAAATGGTCGACGTCTGCTATCTGGTTATTATTAATAGCAAAGTAACATTTCGGCTGCAACTTATTATGCAATCCCTAATTATTTTTAATCCAGAAAATCGTGGGATTTGGGCGTAGGTAATCCCGGGAATTTGGATTGAGAAAAACGGCCGAGATCCCGGGATGGCGATCCATACCTGGAGTGCCACACAGTGACTTCATTTCGGACATTACAATCGTTCTGTTTATACTTACTTACTATATTTACTAACCATAAGTATAAGCTTGGAAGTTGTAAAATAATGTGTGTGTACTGTGTAGCATCGAAAATGCTATAGCAGTAAAGTGGGTATTTCATGTTTCGTAATGGAGAAAGCACATCGTGTGTGATCAGTTATTCTTACAACAAAAACACAACAATGATTGGATTTACCTGTAAGTGTATGCCGACTCATGTCACTTCCCGAGGCAATCCATTAATGCGTTTAATGTATTATGCGTCTCTCTCCACCCGAATAAACGACGACAAATTTTTCCACGTGTTTTCCTTCTGGCTTTTCATGCATGCGGCTTAAGTTCAGTTCTTAGCTTCTCTGATACAGCATTATAAGATGCCCACCATCTGTCGTTTACCTTTGAATTCAGCCAGATGGAATTCAGAGAGCTAAATGTTTCTTTCGATGTTCATCATCGATCATGCCCCTATATTCACTTTTTCTCGCTATGTATTGTTACCAGAAATTTTCTATACAAGGCTCGATGGAAAAAATCTATGTCTTCTGATACGACGAACATTTTAGCGAATTTCCGGCAATAAGTGCATGTCGGCCTAGGCTACTTTGAACACCGTGGTGAAATAGCCTATACGCCATTAGGCTAATCAGAGGCAGCTGTTCGTTGCATACTCGTACAAAGTTAATGGAATGGAAAGGGAACAGCAGTTGTTTATCTGTCAGCTTATATTTTTTAAAGTATAACTATTTCACGAACTGCATGAAAAGTGATTAAATAAATATCTAACCACGATGCCATATATACAGAGTTGCCCAAAAAAGTAAACCACTACGATATCAACATATCGTATTAAAGCATATTAAAGCCTGCCAATAAGATTAGATTTGTTCGTCAAGTTAAAGTATTAATCAAACACTAAAATATTGTCTGTTGGTATTAAATATTACGTGCGTGACCTACTTTTTGACATCAATAACTATGCCTGACCCGCAATTAGCGATATGCGTCACATATAAGGTAAATGACGTCAGCACTCTCTATGGCATCAGCTCGCTTTAGCAAGCTGTGAATTCCATTTGTAAACGATCTTTCAGATGGAGATTTGTGTAAATTTCTTTGATTTCCATATTTTCATTTTTTTCTGATTTTCAATCATGATTTTATAATATACATTTATTTTACCCATATCGCAGCTTCAAACACAGCAAGTGATGACGTCAGAGACTAAGCCACACATAGAATATTTAATACAGAGTTATTATATTCTTGTGCTCATTCTATAGTCAAAATTGATGCAAAACATAGCCTTGATGACGGTTTTTAATACGATTTAATGACGATACTTTATAGTGGCTTACTTTGTGGGCCACCCTGTATATAAACTGTATAATTATAACCAAGTCAGTCGATTAAATTACTTGCAGTACTGTTAGCGTACCTGTTTGCTGCAGCCTATAATATTTGTTGCTGAATAGAAATTATAAGTTGATCCATTCGCTTACAAAGTATGCAACGAACAGCTGTCTCTGCATGACTAATGGCGTAATATGCTGTTTACGGTGTTCAAATTTGGCCTTCATTTATTACCACCTGTCTTTATCACTAATATATGAGACAATATTATTTTGTCCCTGCACATAAATTGCTCGCTTGCAGCATCTATACAAGTCAGTAGCGTTTCAAGAAAGATTAAAGAATTTAAAGATCACCGTCGTCTGTGAAAAACTGAGCCCAACAGTGCCTAATTTACATGTAATAATATCTTCTTCAAATTTCTTAATGTTAATTCGATTTTTAACATAAGGAATAGTAGGCCTATTTAGATCTGGTTTATCCTTCATCTTCTCGTTCCATTTTACCCTCAAAGCGCTGGATAAGTGGCTTACCCTCCAGTTGCCTATGAGACAAAGTGATGTTATAGTTTTCTTAACGTTGTTTTCACATTGTGTATCTCGTCTCATGAATAAAATTATATTATTATATTATACTGTATATATACTAACACTTAGGCTGTTTTTTTGTTTCTCATATGTGATTACATGTATCTTACAAAGTGCGACAGATAAAGTTAATCTGTGAACATCGTGAAATGATTACACATTGCCATAATTAGACTGTGTAGGCAATGCATATGTTGTTTTTCAGCAGTGCTAAAACTTTGAAATGATCATTAATTTGTTCAGTATAGAAAACATAATGTTGGAAACACCCACACTGTGCATTTTTTAAACAGAAGCAACACCAACAAACAATGTCATTAAGTACATGCCAGCATGTACGCGTCAAGGTCTACGTATATACACAGACATACAGTTATGAAGCTACATTGCAGAATTGACACAAGAACAAGACAATGGCTGGCCTATATGTCGCAAAGCGTTTGTCTAATGCAAATCAACAAAATTAATTAATTAATTAATTCGATTAATGCACAATTATGTCTCAAGCACACTTATGTGAAATAACTTATGGGCTACAACAAAATGAATCAGACAGCTGTTAACAGTCATACATCACATCATGTCATGGCAAACTGCATGAGACTATAGTAATTTAGGGATGTAAGTATAGGGATGTTGATTTGACTTGTTTCACAGTTTCTCAGTACCGGTACTAGTGTTCAGCTTTGTCAACAAGAGTTGCCACAAGTGATAACAACAGTACATATACACATTTCAGCATAGAATGAATTACATTACGTTTTGAAACATCGAAAGATTAATTACGGTCTATACAAGTGAACTGGCGGCATCGGCGGCTGCAGTTGGACGCCGCTGTTCACTGCAGCTCTTCACTGGAGCTTCGACGAACAAAGTCCCCGTCGAATCCATACGAGCGGAAATGGCGTACGGATCGACGTCAACCGGAAGTGAGAAGCGCGTTGTGAACTGCTGTTGTGCTGCATGTCGCGTGCCCAACACTCGCACCTTGTTTCCGGCAACGTTCGTCTTGACAAGCGCGTTTCCAGCCGAGATGCCGACGCCGAGTGGAACGGCGAACCGCAACCACAGCTGTCCTCGTCGGTCTTCGTGAAACGTGAATTCGATGCTGGTCAGCGGCGGCGCGGGTCTGTCGTCGGCGGGTGCCAGGACGGGCGGCAGAGGTCGGCCGACGCTCGTCCGTCTACCCGACGTGTCCGCGGCAGTGTTGGACAGCGGCGACGCTGCAGAGTGTTCGTCGATTAGCAACGACGATCGACGGACGAAGCTGGACTGAACTTTCGACGGCAGCGTTCGACTGACGAAGCGTCGTCTGTCTTTCGGCTCCGTGTTCAGCTGCTGACTTTCACAACTGACGCACTTGCCGTCTGCGCGGTCATACACGAGAACAGCCACGTTCTGGCGAAAGTTCACCCTGCGCAGCGTGTCGCGCGCGTCGTTGCACGTCTTCGCCCGATCGCCATCCACCTGTTTCAAGATGGATCGGTTCTCCTTGTACACCGTGTCGCTGTCGCTGACGCTCTCGCATAAACTATAGTGTCGCTGCGGTTCTTGGCTGCAGCTCAAACGGAAGAATTTCTTGGCAATCGGCGGCGACTCAACCGGAGAGCGGTGGTGGTGATGGTGGTGATGGTATTGTAGCCACAGCGACTGTTCCGCTGACAGCGATCCCATCACGCAATCTGTAATAGTTAACAAGTCTTCCGTGAACAGACGCCGTAGTGGGCAGCACTGTGTCCTACACGTGTAACACAAAAATAGATCGCCATTAAGTTCTTCAGCTGGCATGAAGTCTAAAGGCCGGCTAGCTTCCCCTTTGTTCATATTCCTTTCTCTTCCACTGTGTTTCCCTTTCCATCACACTTTCTACGTATAGGCGAAGTGATGTCATTTAAGCGAGCATAAAATCAGGCCGCCATGTTGGAAGTAAGTATACTCAACGAGAACGACCAGTTAGTTAAAATCTGAAATTCCTTCTGTCAAGGTTATTCTGAGACCATGTATTTCGACTGGTGCTGTATAATTATATAACAATGCAATAGTTTGCAAACATGCGTTAATTAGACACTTCACCGCTGCAACATTGCGGCTGCATATACAGGGTGGCCCAAAAAAGTAAACCACTACCAAATGGTCAAAAAATCGTATTAAATCGTATTAAAGCCTCTTAACGACATTAAATTTATTCGTCAAAATTTTAAAGTATGAATCAAGCACTATAATATTATTTGTTGGTAATAGATATTCGATGCGTGATTTACTTTCTGACCTCAATAACTATGCCTGACGCGCAAATATAGCGATATGCGTCACATACGGTAAATGATGTCAGCGCTTCCTCCTGCGTCAACTCGCCTTAGAAGCTGTGAATTCTATGTCTAAACGAAGTTTTAGATGGTGATTTATGTAAAAAAATTCTTTTATTTCCATATTTTCTTTTTTTCTGTTTTTAAAAAACATGATTTTATCAGATACGTTGATTTCACCCGTATCGCAGCTTCAAACACAAACTCAGCAAGTGATGACGTCACTAATTAGGTCATACATAGAATATTTGATACATACTTATTATATTCTTGTGCTAATTTTGTAGTCGAAATTTATGGAAAAATCTAGCCATAATGGCGGGTTTTAATACGATTTAATGATGATTGGTGATAGTGGCTTACTTTTTTGGGCCACCCTGTAGACGCCTATGACGCCATACACACTGTAACCATCCAAAGGCGAGATGATGATATATCAGTATTCAAAATCTTACGATATCACAGATTTGAGCAGTCCGTATTGACAGAGTTGACAAGAATCGTTGAGAATCAGAAAGTCGCGCTATCTGTTAGGCCTACTGTGCTTAGATTCTTGCGATCTGTTGTTGTGTTACTGTTGCGTTGCTATCACGACAGCGGAATCGACAAACCTTCGACCTTCGCTTCAGTTGCTTACTACTGCTTCACAGCCGACCAACAGTAAATTCCTGCGTGAACTACTAGTTCTAGGTATGTAGCTTGAGGCCTGTCTGTGTACGTAAGTATGTGGCATGACTTCCATTGACTGTAGCTGTATGTACAGGGTGTCTCAGAAACACGCCCCAACCAAATTATCAATAAGTCGTATAAAAACCTGATAATGAGGCTAAACTTTTCGTCAAATTTGAATTACAAAGAAGCTCATGTTGTCATTAAATATATATGTATGATGTCTTATGTGACGTCACCAATTACTGTGCTTGAAGTTGAGGAATGGGTAAAATAAGCTTATAATTGATAAAATTTTAAGTGAAAACCTTAGAAAAGACAAAAGAGAACATGTGGGATATAAGATTTTTTTTACATGAATCTCCAGGTAAAAAAACAAGATCTAGAGTAGATTTCGTAGCTCGCAAAGGCGAACTGATGCAAGAGGGAGCACTGACATCATATGCACTTATTTTACCCATATCGCAGCTTCGCCACTCACGCAGAGCAATTATACGTACATCAATTACACGTCACGTATAGAATATTTAATACTAACTGATAATTATTATAGCGCTTCTTTACCTGTTTTAAAACCATAAATTGTCTCATCAGCATAATTCATTGACAAAATCGGAAAGGGCTTAAACTTTTTTGAGCCACCTGTATGCTTATCGCCGCGATTGAGCACGCGCGTGACGTCACTGATGACGTCTCTTTGACGTGTGGAGTGAAAGGAGGCAGGCGCGTTGGTCGCTCGATCGCTGATGCCGTGGAATGCCGAGAATGAACTGTTTCCGATTAGTTCTGTGCACACGTCCGCTGGCCAGCCACACAAACACTTCTCTGCAGGCCATACACACGTGTCGTTCACGCGCGTCGTCAGCTGCAGACTTGCAAGGCAGCGCAAAAACTGTCACTCCAGTTGCTAACATCGATCTGTGTTTTGCGTTTCATATTCATTCTAACAGTATATATTCATTATTTTCACTATATTACTGGACTTTTTGGGTGTTAACCAGATTGTAGAAATGTACTAGGCTGGGTGTAGGAATTGAAAAAAAATATTGTTGGAAAGCCTATAATTCCCTCAGAAACCACTCCGAACCATTTCCACCAATTTCTGTCCGTGATGTGTCTGTCCTGCCCGCCGTCGACTGAGTCACTGCGGTGCAATAGGTGCGTGCTACGTGGGTGGCGTGCGTTGGCGTGATTGATTGATTGACAGCAACTAACTCGATCGCACCTGCAAATGCTGCAATTCGACTGCATGACAGCATTGAGCATGCCATTTGACGTCTAATCGATCTGCATCCCACATCGCGCCCCGCAGGCCTCAACTCGGCTGCATGCATCACACGCCGTCGCTGCTGTAGCCTGCATTCTGTCAACACTACTAAACAGATCGATCATGTTGTGACTCACTCACCACGTGATATGCTGCTTAGTTGATTAAAACTATAATACTGGACCGTCTGTCTATAGGACGCGTAAAAATGGGCTAAGTAGATCTACACTGTGAGTCAGAAAAAGATAGACTCAGACAATCGATCAATTTTAGCGAAGGTCAAAGATCTAAGTCATACGGGTACATAATCTATTCAGGTAAAATCTGCTATAACTCCATTACGGGTGGTCACATCAACTTCGTACTCAGGGGCTAACATGAGGACAACCTCCAACGAGTGCGACTGTTGCGACACAAAATGTTTGCTATGGAAATGCCGGTTGCCTAGCAACAGAGTTGAAAATTATGGGCTTTATGATATGGACCTGCGAAGCTTCGTGATTCGATTAGATTTCGAATCGTACGTCCGATTCGAGATTCGATTCGTAGTGATGGTCCGATTCGAAATTTTCGAATCGTCCGCGCTGTCAATCGTCAAGAAACGATTGGTGGTGGTTAAATTTGCGTTTAAAGTCGACTTTGGGAGTTAAATAAGCGTACAACGGCATTGTTTGACGCGTTTTAGGACTGAATTGAAATGAACAAGTACTTCGTTCACAATGCTAGTCGTCAACATATTATAGGCCTGCAGTCCGTCAGGCTCTGTTACGCTTGCGTGGTATAGACGGCCGATTCGATTCGAAAACGAATCGGACGGCCGATATTCGATTCGAGATTCGATTCGAACGAAAAAACGATTCGCAGCTAGGTCCCTACTTTATGACCAGTTAGGCCACGTATTGTAGTATTACAAACATCTCAAATTGGTGTACATGTTCACCACAAGGCCCCTGTTACGTGACAATATTACGTTACCTGATATACCCACTGGCAATCTTTAATGAAGTAATAATGCCTATTGTTAACGCCGTGATGCTTAATAAAACCGCAAATATTATATAGAAAAAACTGCATACAGTCGATCCAATGTTGTATAAGCCGACGCTCAAAAACAGCAAAAATTAAATGTTATAAATTATCAGCATGAAACACATGCGCTAGCTTATACATTTAAAGCTGGCAGTTGGCAGATTTAAATGTGCTAGCGCATATATTCATGCTTATAATTTATAACATTTAATTTTTGCTGTTTTTGAGCGTTGG
>Ga0056115_1001308_pt1 | contig 11721 bp, 8 predicted proteins | sample WorMetOlspDAHAB1_FD_77007 | JGI IMG/M metagenome (GOLD analysis project Ga0056115, IMG submission 77007) | Marine gutless worms symbiont microbial communities from Max Planck institute for Marine Microbiology, Germany - Olavius sp. DAHAB.1 ... | reverse complement strand
AGCTTTGGGCACGGGCTGCACACTGACTGCAGTGCCTAGGTCGACTCAGCCTTCCACCCTCCGAGGGACGGTAAATGAGTATCAACCTTATGGTTGAGTAATAATACCAGTGGCGATGGGCGATCGGCTTCTAGCAGCCTACAGGCGGACTCAAAGGTCAAGTTTGCAGCTTGGCCTGCGAGTTGGCGGCCACCTGGTGCTGGCCGACTTTGGCCCAGATGAACCACAGTGAACTCTCGCATATGGCTGGCGCCGTAGATGACAGCACTATAAATATCGTCGTGGTTATTATTATTATTATTATTATTACTGTCACGCGGCTGGGAAGGTAACCGCGGGCCAGGCGGAAAGTAATTGCAACCTTAGCCGAGTTCGTGACTTCGTCTGTAAAACCTCTACGCTCGCAATCAAACACAGATTGTTTCATTCGACATATTTCATTATTGCATCTCGATGGCTGGGTTTCGAAATCGTTTTTAACGAAGAGAGTGCAAGTTATAAGCTGCACAAAAAAGCTGCAAGGGAAAACATTCTGAAACAGTTCTAGCATTTTACACTGTTTGTGCTTTGTGCAACAAAACGTAAACCAGACACGTTCTTCGATAGACTTACGAGTGAGTGACAGTGACAACGGTAAGTTGTAAAACCGGTGTAACACAATTGTCTTGTATGAATTTCTCTGGATACGTAAGACACGTAACTGTGTTTAACTGAATCCTAACTACTGCATGTTGTTTAGTAAAATTAGGGTTAGGTTTAGGTTCGGATTAGATTTAGCGTCAGGTTGAGTAGTGTTATGCACACGTATTTGTCATACTTTCTGTTGTCATTGTCACTATCCCAAGACTTACGCGTGCAGGGCTCGTCTGGCAGAGCCGAAGGAGTCGATGACGTCGACGTACAGGTTGACGACAGCATCGTCCCCGCGAAGCTGCGACAAAAAGAAGGTGACGTCTCGTCGCGATCCACGGTACAGCGGATACCAGTCAAAGCGACCGTCTTCCGCACTGTCGTTGACGAATATGTGATATTCGAGCAGTGAGATGGTGTCGCCGCTGTTGTCCTTCCAGTCAGAGCAGAAGACCGTCACCTGGTCGACGAGAGCCACCGCCACCGGGGAGACACTGCCGGCGATCAGCGCCGTGCAGTTTCCGTGACTCGGACGTGGCGAAGCCGACTTCAGCTCAAGCACAGCGAACCCATTCAGCGCGTGACTTTTCGACGTGACGTTTAGCTGGAACCTGGTCGCATGCAGCAACAGCATCTGTCACTTTTCGGAGCAGATTTGACTTCGTTGTTGCGTCTACAGATCAACCAGATGCTTATACCACATTCTCTCTAAATAGGTAATAGGTGCCATTAATCAACTGCACTGTCCAAGCCGCGGTTCTCTGCTGTTCAACATTCACATTGACGTTGCACTGCCATTGCTACAACCTTAGAGAATCGCAAGAAACCCGCAAATATACCGCAAAGTCTGTGAAGGAACCGTATCGACCGCATTCAAAACGTAAACCTTCTGCGACATTCCGCAAGACAACCGCAGCATTCCGCCGACAAAAATATTTGTATAACATCAGGGAACCGCGACTTGGACCGCATAATTGGGAAAGTGATATCATCGTTTATCACGCCAGATGGCAACCAAATGAAAATTTTTATTCACAGTAAGGTACCGAGATAGAGAAAAAAACAAAAAACATCAACAATAATAATAATAGCAGTAACAAAATACAACGTCAACGTACATGAAACAAACAACTATATATTATATCCGCGTAAAGTGAACACAACTCATAGAACTCGCTTAATACACTGAAGAGCATCTCTGTCGACTGGGCTGCGGGACTCCACCGCAATCGGGGTGTGCGAGTGAGAAGCGCCACCCGACGCAATACACGTCGTTTCGGAGGCGGATCCACAACCATAAATAAATTCACCCTGTGATGACAGTCCAGCATACTTGACCAAAATGACCAGCTTATTAGATGACGCCAACTCGGCTGCAGCGCCTGCCTCGCGAGATGAAGCTTCCATTATTATTATTGTTGTTATTATTTATTAGTTATTAATTATTGTTATTTGTGCGGTGAACCTGTACGCGTATCCGGCTTCAATGGCGCTGCTGCGCACGACCAGGTTGCGACTGTTGGCTCCGGTCGTCGTCGTGATGAGGTTGATGGGCAGCCGAACGCCGTCATGACGCTCGACGGTCCACCGATAGTCGGTGTCGAGTGGCCGACATCCAGCACAACCGCCGACCAGCTTGATCACCTGTGAGTTGGTGACGCTGAACTGGTCGGTGTCTCGACACGACACGCAACTGATGCTTGCTATCAGCGCATGCATCTCCTTTGTGTACACCTGAGTACGTACATGGTGGCCCAAAATAGTAAGCCACTGCCAAATTGTCCATAAATCATAATCAATCGTATTAAAGCCTGACAATGAAATTAGATTTTTTTCGTCAACTTAAGGTGTAGTATAATATAAGCACTTTGCAATATTCTATTCGTGGCCTAATTTCTGACGTCAATTATTGTTCTAGAGCCGTGTTTGTGCGATATTGGTCATATAATGTAAATGACGTTAGCGCTCCATATTGCAACATTTCGTTTTAATAAACTATGAATTCCGTTCGTAAATAATCTTTTCGATGGAAATTTGTGTAAAATTTGTTTGATATCCATCTCTTCTCCTTTTCAGATTTTAATTACGATTTGATCACACAAGCTTAATTTTTCCCATAGCAAAGTTTAAGGTACAGCGATTTATGACGTCATAAATAACGTTACGCATAGAATATTTAATACCAACTGATAATATTCTTATGTTTCTTTTACACTCAAATTTGATGAAAAGAAAAAGCCTTATTGACGGGGTTTCAATACGATTTAATGAGAGTACAAAAGTGGCTTACTTACTTTTTATTGGGTTATCCTATATGTCATCCAACGTTTATTTCAGTGGTATGTTACAGGTATGTCACTAACTTATCGCTCATACAAAATATACAGAATACTTGCAGTTAATGTAGCGACAGGAGCTTGACGACGAAGTAATAGGTGCCACTAATCAATTGCACTGTGAATAACAACACTTTCATAATGCGCCAAACGTCCAACAGACACTGCTTAATTTCGCCAGATCTACGGCCCCCATACATCCCAAACCTTATACCTAAGTGGGTTACACGCTATAAGCGTGTGCACCAGTAGCGTGTTCATGATGTCGACTGACCTGCAGTGTATGACGAGAGTTTTGTTGTATTCACCATGCGATTTTCGTAAATTTCTAAGGTTTTGTTTTCACAAGGTACAACAGATGTGATGCAAATCGCTAAGTAAAATCTTTTACAATTTTCATTCTGCTTATAACGGTGAAAAAAGTTCGCAAATTGGTTAAGATTTGAACGAGTTATCACTAAATTTCCCAGTCAAATTTTTGAGAAATGGCGTATTTGCACGTAATATGGGCAACATTAATACATATTTTTAATGTTCTGAAAAGTTATCTCCAGAGTTACACTTCGACAGTTAGGTGCACAGAGATGACGGACATCCGCTACAGCGCATTCATCAAGTTATGCCAAAATGGTAAATCGAAATTTATGTATACGAATGAATTATGATTAGCGTACTCTCTGTTTGTCGAACGATGGATTTCGTCCAGGCGCGCTGATAACGAGCGTTATGATATAGGTTTGATTCGGTTTGAACGCGTTTGCTGGTATTTCGATTATGCTTTGGTTTGCCGTCGTGTTGTTCCACGCCTCGCAGATAGTAGTCGCAACCAAATCCTACCGAACACCACATTTCCAGAATTAAAATCAAAATCAAATAAAAACTAAACAGATTATTAACGTGCGTCAAAACGCTGGCCAACTTACTCTGTCGCACGTCACGAATAACTAAAATCAGAAAGAAATGAAAAAAAGTAAAACCGATGAGAAAAAATCCGATAATAGGTCTAGAGCCATGAGATCAGTCTGACAGACAGAAACAGACTATGGCGGAACAGGTGAAGGAAAAGATTTTCTGAAAAGGTAAGTTTTTAGCTCGGAGTGAAGCAATGTAAAAGTGATGAAAGATGATAACAGTGTGTATCAAGTTTAACCAGCGTGTTCAAATGAAGGTCGCTGAGACAGGAATGAATAATTTGGATAACCATGTTTTAAGTAATTGCACGTGTATTACCATAAATAAAATCCACACAAAGTTTGAAGTTAGGGAACTTGACCAATGTTTCGCTCTTTCGTACAATAATGCATGGCGGCCGTCACGTGCTGTGGGAGTCAAAAAATGAGAGATGATTCAGTTCATGTAAGGTGGTAGGCTTGTGTGCGAGAAAAGGGGAAAAGTCAAACGTGAGTTATATTTTACAGAATGGAGCATAAGTCGATCGAGTGTCTCATGTTATTTTTGTATCAAACAAGTTACGCTTACGTGCCACAACGGCTTCAGCTTCAGCTACGTAAGTGTTTTTCTGCTGGTGGAACACTACTGCGCAAATACCGGACGCGATGAACTTGGCTGGATGTAACTTAATGTATGTGCAACTGTTCAGCTATCTGGAACAGATTATTGATCATTCTTTATCAGACGATGTTGATATTAACAAGGACCTAAAATGTTTCTTTGGTTGGAAAAACGCGCTGTTAATAGCGACACAGTGTGGTATGTGACTGCGCCATAGTTACCGTTGCTGGGTAAATTAACTAAATTTTAACGGTTATTGGTACAATGTTGGTATAACTTCTTGTCAACATAATGTGTCCTTAGGAGAAGTGGATGGCGATATGACATTTCGTCTCAAAAACAAACTTTCAACTGCATCGCATTCTTTTCTGTAAAGTGCTCCCGCGACAATCTATTGTGACAGCGTCACTAAAATCTTTGCTATAATAATAACAGCAATAAAAGACAACCTGACATGTCCAGTTAAAGAAGAGAAGCGACGACGCGTCTTTCTCGATGTCTGGATCGTAGGACGCAGATCCGTCGAAGATGATCTTCTCGCTGACGACGATCGACCGCGCATCTCCGCCACTGATCAGAGCGCGAAGTGGCGACGCTTTGATCTCTAGGTGCACCGAGACGTTGTTACAGCCGGGAGCCTTGTAAAAGCAAGAACGGAACACGACGCAAAAATCGCCGTAGTCGAGCGAGCGCGCCGACAGAAACAGAGTTGGAGCGTCTGTCAGGACCAGCTGCGGCAGTCCACCGTCTGGCTCTTCGTCGACGCAGTCGCCGTTCCAGATGTACCACTCGTGCCTCAGACGGTACTCGAGGCAGTCGCCGCTGACGACAGTCTCGATTCGAATGCTGCGAGAACGGAGCTCGGAGCGACGCGCGTCACCAACGAGTTCAACGCTCGGCGGAGAACAGCTGACGAGGCGCGACGACACTTCGACGTAAGCGCTGGTGCTGCTGACATTATTAAACACGGTCACATTGACGAGATACGTCGCTTCTCTACTGAATACGATGACAATGCTGCTTCCATTGGTTTCAAGGACTGCATGCGCAGGACCGCTGACTATCCAGTCGCACAAGAGATCAGAGCCGTCGGACACAGGAATAACGAAGGTTGTCGGAACTCCAGTGTAAATACTGTCTGCTCCGCCATAACAGCACGTTACGAGCGGCTGATTTACTGCCAGTTTTACCGGTTTCTAAAAAACACATAATGGTTCGACAGTGAAAATATGAATCTTTTAGTGTAAAAGATATATACGATACGATAGGTTTGGTGTTACATTTGTAGCTGGGTAATATAATTGTCCTAACTCCTAATTTTTGTCGTTACTTAACATGAATTTAGATCGAAGTTGCTATAAGTGTGGCTCTGCTGATCCGAAGATGATGTGCTATTTCATCCTTTGAGAGCGGCACAAGAGCACACCACTGAGATAGACATGTCGCCTTAGTCTAAAAGATATATACGATAAAAACACAATCTCCGAATAGATAAATCCTTTAAACTATAATTGCATTTCTGAGTTGTGTGAGAGTTTGTTAACATTTTCACCAAATAGGCTCTGGTGCACAGAGCTAACAGGCGTTCTTTATGGTATAACAGGTATAATCGAACATGGTACTCAGCGCTTTTTTATTTTCTCTCAGTGTTTCTAATACCTTAACAATATAACATACTACGAATGATCGAGTGATAATGATAGCATTATTGTCCCACAATTTACGCATGCTATCCGGCACAGTGAATATAAATATTGACGTTGTATAAAGCTGTCAATCTGTTTTTGATTTTAGCATTACCGAGTGATATATGGGCAATGCGTAAGAAGAAATTGGACGCGACCTATATGATATGCGACAAAACATTTGTACATTTTGGCCATTAATTTCTTACCCGTCTGAATTATTATGTTGTCGTTATTGTACGATGTACTAAATTGTACAATATTGCTATTGTGTGCTTGCTGATTTCTTTTTTTCTTATTTGCTTGGTTGCTATCGTGTTTTTTGATGAATGAATGTTTATTAAAGCGTATGCAAAGATAGTCATACAACTCACCTGCACAGTAAAATAATCGACGACCGTCTGATTGCTAAGGGGGTTGACGGCCGCCAACTCAATCTCGTAATGTCCAGCACTTGCAAGCGTGCACACGAACACTTTTTCCGCACTTGTGGCGAGTGTGGCATTATCACGTCTTAGCGTCCAGTGATAGCTGCTAACCTGCCCAGTCTGGACAAGCGCATCGAACTCGATGTTCGTGCTGAAGACGTGCCCGCAGCAGCCGAAGAAAGACAATCCAGTAATTTTTCCGCAAACGTTGACCTCCACGCTGGCAGATACCGCGCTCACGTCGTTGAACGCCGTCACCTTTGCACGATGAAGTCCTTCGCTGCCGAAAGCGTGCGTAATCGCGGACGAGTTTCCGACGAACTCGGTGCAGTTCGAGAGCTCATAAAACGACCAGCGATACGTCAGATCTTTTTCGTCGGGCGTCGTCGCCACGACGAACTGTATCGGTTCGTCGGCATCGAACGCCTCAAACGGCGCACGCAGAACAACTGCTTCAATTACCGTCTGCACCTCTACAGCGGTGTACGCCGTTTTCTGCACGGATAGTCTGCTAACCGTTAGCGAAACGTTGAAAACGCCCGTTTGCGAGAAGGCGTGCTGCACCTTGATACCATGCAGCTCTGTCGGTGGCGTCGAGTCCCAGAACCGCCAGGAATAAGTGCAGATGGAAAAGCATTGCGAAACAATCGGGAAGAAGACAACCGCATGTTCAGCGGGCACATACGGTGCACCAATAAGACTAATTCCGATGTGGACGTTGAGCTCCGGCAGGTCGTAAGAGTCCACCAGAACGCTCTCGTTGGCGCACAGCGGGCGACGGTAGTCGACGCTGACGAAAGAGTTCCAGACAGTCAGAGTCAGCTGATAGACGCCTGCCGTGGCGAAGAACGCAGCTGTTGAGCTCAAACCTCGTCCGCTCGAATCGAGTACGTTGTCGATCGACCACCGAAACATCACGTCGGATATGTTGGCGCAGATGACGTCGGCGCGGAACGTGACGGCAGCGTGCAATGGAAGACCGCAGGTGGCGTTAGCGACGTCCAGAACCAGCAGAGTTGAAGCGTCGACAATGAAGATCGCCAGTGATGCTGAACCGTTGCTAACAGCGTTCACCGCCAGCACGGAAACCTCATACTGCCCAGCGATAGAGTATCTCACCACCGCCGCGTCGCTGGATCTAGCCAGCGTTGTCGCCCCGACCGCTGAGATGTTGTACATCACCTGCGACCCGGTTCCAACCACCGCTCTGATGAACGTCTCGTCACCGAGTGTCGTCGGTCCGTCGTACAGCAGCATCACGTTGGAAATCACGTCGACCACGCTGATAATTGCCGTCCCGCTCACCCGACTTACTTCGTTGGAAGCAACGACGCTGACCGTGTAGGTTCCTGGCCGGGTGAAGTTGTGTGCAGGCGATGACGGTCCGCTGGTGTTAACCGTACCCGACTTGTCCCCGAAGTCCCACTCGAAGGTGACAGCCTCGCCACCGCCAGCAGAACGCGCAGTAAACTCCGCCGACGACCCAGTAGCGATTGCTAACGTCGACGGATGAACAGCAAGTTCGACGACGGCGTCGAAAGCGTCGATGTGCCAGAAGAACGTCTGGATTTCGCCGGCTGCGAGATCGGCCACCAGCAGCGTGACGCGATGTCTTACGCTGACAGCGACTCCAACTTGGTCGGTGATCCTCAGAGCAACGCGGCCGCGACCGTGTCCAACCGCACGCGAGTCAGAAACATTCGCCACTTGTTCATCATCGAGGAACAGACGACATTCGAGCCGCGACTGTGCATTCGCCGCGACGGACACGGACACGACGAACGTCTGCCCGACGACGGCTGTTCGCGGCACTTGGGAGTAGGCGAGGCGCGCCTCGGTTCTCCGCCACACGGTGAAGTTGACCCGTGCCAGGCGATATCCCAACGCGTTGCTGGCGTTGACCGTCATCGAGTGAGGTCCCGGCTCTGAATATCGATGACTAGCAAACGGCTCTGTGGAGACGTCTGTCCAGCCGTCCGAAGACGTCCACTCGTAGTTCTGTGGTGCTCCTCTGCGGACCGATGCCGTGAAATTCAGCAGGTCGGACACCAGAGGCCGCGGAGTGTCGGTCGCGTAGATCAACGTCACATCGACGATTCGAGAAGATAAAGTCACTTGTTGATCTGCTACAATCGTTCATGTTACACATTTGGCTGTTAATTGCGTAGCGTTGTCGCAATAATTTTATGGAGTTATATGAATTTTTCAAGCGAAACTAACGGCTGAAAACACATCGAAATAATTCAAAATTATAAATCAATAAACAATGGCTTTAATAGGATCAATAGATACAATAAATTAGGTTTTTAAATTATCTGAGTCCCAGAGCTGTTACCGATTTATGGAAATGTTTATGGAAAAGTTTTAAGACCCATCTCTTCGATCGTTCTTTTCCCAAATCCCCTGGAGTGCCCGCGCAGTGACTTAGTCATTTCGGACACTATAATCAATCTTTTACTTATTCGCTTGCTTTGGATACGCGACACTTACAACATAGTGACGTGTGAGATGGTGAGACCAAATCCAACAGGAAAGTGCCTCGGAGACTAGCTGGACTGCGACAGAGAGTGATGTTGAGGTGATCCAGCTCAATGTGACGTGCTGACAACCAGAGAACAACTCGTCGCAACTCGCAGTCGCAATGCCACGGATTCAGCGCTAGGTTTCTACAAAATATAACACTAGTATCTCGTTTTTGAGTTTGATATTACAAAAATTAAGTACATATGTAAAACTGTGCAATCGACAAAGATTGATAATTAAACGTTCCCTTACTGAAGTTTAAAAAAGTCAAACTTGGCTCGTAGAACATGCAACATGGCTCTATGTTATACTTTGAAAGAACCGATTGGATCAGCAGGTTGTCGATCTATAAACAGCTTAAATAGCTGTGAAACTGCCTTGAAAGATTTTATTAAAAGTTGTATGGATAGTTTTAATGAATTATTGTGAAACCCTAGTGCGAAATTGAAAAAGCACTAAAATTCAGTTCAGTCACAAAGTAAGTGATACATACAGTGATCGGAGAGCGGTGATGTTTACGATATCATCGACCGTAAGATGAGTGAAATTGTTTTCGCTCAACGCGCTAGAAACACAACATCAGAAATAGAATAATGTTTAGTCCGCATTTGTACACAAATCCTTTTATCCCAAGTGAAATTGCAAAATATTAAGTGCTCGTATCAGAATCAACCAACAAACATTGAGTTTAAATTACGAAAAAAAGACTGTAGCTGAACGCATAAACGATGACCATTAGCATTAATTGACTACTGCATTTATTAACTTCAGGCTATCAGTATTAATCGCTGACGTAATTGTTTCAATCATCAAATTAAGTACAGAAAATATCATGGAAGACAGAATGAACTCAAGGAGACAGGCGCATCTCGAATGCAAGCTAAATAAAAAGCGACGTCAGTCAAATCACATAGGACTATAATCAGTACGCATCCTGTGTAGCTCTATTTAAAGCAAAGCAGGCTTTTCTACACCATGTCCTTTTTTCGTTTATCCAGTCCAGAATTGAACAACTTTTATTCACCGCAGAACGGTAGAAATACATAATAAATACAATATAATAGCAATACAAAAAAAACATGACATAACTAAACTAAGCAAAAACCTTTATACCCAGTAATCACAAGACAGCCGTATATTATAAGCAAGAATTACCTATAAGCTTATATATCAACGTCATTCTAGAATGTTTTCATGAACAGACTGGGAAAGAGAGGACTAAACAACTGGAGTCAACACTTAGTCTTCTATCCCACGGACACCGTTCAGCAGGAATGAAGGCTTCCGAAATCTGTAACATGCGAAGTGAGTCGCGATGAACAAAAACCTGTAGTGACTGTAAATGTACCGGTAATGACTTAGTAGACCCTGCAGGTGTTTTTGCGCTTTCTGAACATACTATACATAGAGGTTTAGCTACAGTTGGTCAACAATGAGAGGGTAGTAAGGTGCGTCGTGCTCGTTCCTTCCGGTTTGCGTCAACTATGAGACCACCCATCTTTATTTTGAGACCACCCATCTCATCTCTATTTACAACTCTAAACTCTCAGTCGCCGGTCCTACGGGTTGGAACTGATTCGTTGCGTGATCCGGCGGGCGAGTCTGAACGTTTTAGGCGGCACTTGAAAACGCATCTCTTTGCCAGACATTATCGACATGAGCGCACTGAAGATGTCACCGTTTCATGGAATTGCGCTACAGAAGTCGCCATTTGCTTGCATTTACTCAGTGACGGACCAACAGTACGTGCCGCTCGAGTCGATGCAGGTCACATTTTTGCCGCCGATATGGTATAGTATTTTATAGGCCTAGACCGTACCGTAAGAGAGCGCCTATATTTGATTACCAAATGTGGTACCCGGTATGTATGCTTAGCTAAAGTGACACCCCACCGAAAGTGCCGCCCGGTGCGACCGCCCCCTCGTTTCCGCTTGTGTCCGCTACTGCATTTACTTACTTACTAGTGTCGTCTTGTATGTTACGTCAGACACCAGATTAACTCACAGATGAGAAATAGACGTCGCCGGAGGCAGTTCAGAGAGCGGCGGAAGTCGGTCGAGACCAGCCGACGAACAGTCAATTCGACACATAGAGGAAGTGGCGGTGTCCAAAGTGCATGAGCAGCGAGAAGCAATCGGACAGGGTCGACATCGTGCGAAGGCAGATGCGACCAGAGACGCAAGGACAAACAACAGCGGAAGCTGTTGGTGCACGGCAGCGTGGACTAAATACACAACGTAGCCGGTTCAGTATGTACCCCGCTGGTTCGAGAACACGGTTTTTAAACCGTTCGCACAATTGAAACGAAACTGAAACAAACTGAAACAAAACTATTCACATTGTTTTGTTTCAGTTTCATTTCAGTTGTGCGGACAGTTTTACGTTTACGTTTTACGCTTTCTAAATGACAAACCAAAAAGTCGTCAGCAGAAGTTTAAAACTCGATCTTTGAAATCAGATCACAACTCGACTGAGTCATCAGAGCAATTGTTGCCATATTGAAAATTTCGCATTTTACAAGCTGTCGCGTATGTGTAATCTTAATGCTGATATTTTATTTAGTGTTCATTAGAAGAAGTTCACACCATCTATTAAAATATTAATGTT
>Ga0056115_1001307_pt1 | contig 11721 bp, 7 predicted proteins | sample WorMetOlspDAHAB1_FD_77007 | JGI IMG/M metagenome (GOLD analysis project Ga0056115, IMG submission 77007) | Marine gutless worms symbiont microbial communities from Max Planck institute for Marine Microbiology, Germany - Olavius sp. DAHAB.1 ... | reverse complement strand
GCCAATTTTTGTGAAGATCGGTTAAGGGGTTTTGGTGTGGCGAGGGGTCGAATTTTGGCCTTTTCCATTGACTTGCTTCGTCGCCTTTAAAACACTCTCGCGCTACCGTGCGAGTGTGTGATTTTGTGAACTACATGTACATAACCTTCTTCCTTTCCCTTCCGCCAAACGCTTACTGCTGCGTTCGGAGATAAAACTCATGCGGCGGGTGACACAGAATCACATTTTAACTGCACAAATTTGATGATTTTACAACGGCACAAATCCATTTATAACTGCTGCACATTTTGTGTATATATTGCACGTTGAAAAGCCCAGACACAATTCCCGCATTCCTCAGTTTAGAGGACGTTCGATCTACCCACCGGTGTGGTATACACATGATGTCTGGGTTTAAAACAACAACTTCATCCCATAGACAGGAGAAGCGATCATTTCATATCACAAAGCTGTCACAAACATTTATAGAAATTCATTTTTTCGAGTAAGCAATCTTGAAAAGAGACAAACAGACAAACTAGCACAGGCAGAAACACATCATTATCTCTGGCAGAAGTGATATAATATTTCTCATCATTTAACTGCTAAAAATTAATTTATTTGATGACTGAAGATGAAAATTTAACCATAGTAGGCCCAATGGTATAATCGGAAAACTTATAGGCCTACAATAACACATATAGGCCTAGTATTGGTACCACAATTTAGATGAATTCATATCTGAATACACAAATATCAATTATCAACGTAACAAAAAGTTTAGGGCCTACAAAAAACTCAAATACTGTTTAGTATATAACTAAATTGCAGTTGCGTGTAAAAATTTGATTATTGCATATGCAATATAGGATCGTTTGTGTAAAATGTCTAAGTTGCTAGCAGTTTCATTTTACAGATGATACTGAAAAATTCACTATTAATCAATTTCATTTGACATTAAAATGAGAACAAGATGCAGACAAAATTTCAAGTAGACGTATAGTGCAGTTGAGTCAAAAACGAGCGATTAGTGTCGGCTGACGGTTTGCATTTCGTAATTTAGCAGCGGCCAGTCTCTGCTGTGATGCTGTGTCCGCAGTGCTTGACTTAGATTTGCTCTTCGAATGTTGTCGTCAATTCCCACTAGACCATTGCACTGCTGCCTCTCGGTAGACCTCCCACGTCGCAAACCTCCGCTAAATGTCTGACTATGAACGATGTTGTTGCTGACCTATGTTTCTTTAGTGCCATATGACGTCTGCCAATCGACAGCAGTGACGTATGCAGTCTGTAGGCGTCGTAGACAGCAGTAGAGTTTTGTCAGGGACACGAGTGGACGATATGTGACAATGACTATGAACGATGACTGGGCTCGCTTCGCCCTCTCGCCATAGTCGGTTGCCGACCCGCTCGTAGATGGACCCGGTCGGGGAACAGGTGCCCCCAGTCGAGGGCCCGCTGGTCCCTCGGCGTCGAGGCCGACCGCCGCCCGATGCCGCACCGCCGCCGCCGCCGCCGCCGACGGGGCGTCCAGCGCCGTGCGGGGTCGAAGCGCCGCTCGTCGGTCCAGCCGACGACGTGGATGTGATCTCGTTCTGACGATGTGACTTGCGACGATGCCGTGAGTCCACATCGACGTCATCTCGGTTGTCGCAAGCCGGAAACATGTAGCAGGTTAGTCGGCGCAGCGCGTCAACGTTGTTGTCGAAGAGGATCAGCACGACGGGGTTGACAGCCGCGTTGGACCACGCCAGGAACGTCAGCAGCTTGTACACCTTCGACGGCTGCTCGAACTTGGGATCGGCGAGCGTGAGGATGTAGAGCGGGTACCAGGAGCAGATGAACAGGACCGTGATGATGATGAGGACACGTGATCGACTGAGAGACTGGCGAACAACAGCGCGAACGAGGCGCTCTCCGGCGACAACGGAAGTGTTGCCGCGGGATATCGCCACCGACGCTCGTACCAACGCCGCCAGACGGTGAGTGGAGTTTGCTCGAACATGTCGGTCGAAATAGATGAGGTAGTAGACAGCTCCCGACATCGCCAGAGTCATGATGGCGATCCACATTGCTTGTACCACGTAGCTCTGCGTGATGAACATAAAACACGTACACCCACTCAGTGCGAGTCCACGAACCCACTCAAGAATTTTCAACCGTCTGTCATAGTAGGCGCCACGCCAAAATTTTTGGGTGGGTCAAGCCTACGGCCCACGCAATCGATTACGTCATTTTTAACGCAAGACAATAAGTGAGGAAGGAATCGCAAACGACTAGCAGTGACGATTATGTAAAGTTAATGGTTATGACTTGGTGATGCCGGAAACAATTCGATCGGCTATTACCTTATCTCAGAATCCACAAAAGCGTTATTGCTACGTAAGTTTGCTTTTTGGTTAATTTTAAAAGCTACAAATAGCGAACATTCAGGCCAATTGCCTGGGTCAAACGCAATGTGGCCGACCCAACCAAAATTTTGGGTGGGTCAACCAGCAGCGACTCCATGAGTCGGTCTATCGTCGTCTGTCGCTGGTTCAGCAGTTGAGCGTCGTAATTTATTAAACAGTTGCACAGTAGTGACCATCTGATACAAACTAACAAAGGTCACGTGTCAAGGTCACGTGATAGGCAAGAAACTTGTTTTTCCAAAAGTTCGAAGCAAAATTTACAATAAATGTTAATTCGCTGGTTAGGCAGGTCTTCATAAAAGGTTGCCAACAGCATTAAACTCGTGCATCTGTTATTCTAGTTGTAAGAATTCCCGAATCGCCTGTTTGATGACATCCTTGTGTTTTTGTTGCTACGATGTGGACACGTACAATCGCCAATGTCTATTTTCAAACAAAATTCTATGCCAAACTTATTCTCTATCACCTTCTTCCATTTCTCAGCAACTCAGTTTTTTCCAGTCTAAATCTTCCGCACCTTGTTCCGCGCCAAAAACAACGTACCAAAATATACTTCATTCAACAACTCTTCTGTTGTGAATCGGTCTAAAGACTTCAAAACCAATTTTTCTTCGTCTATACAAGTTTTTACATATATGTTTATATTTCAGTTTTCACTGCCGTTATAAACAGTGTCCTAAACAATGAATTTTTTCACGTGCTTTCATTAACGTCGTACTCGTATTGCAGTTCAATTCCGAAAATAAAAACAAAAAGTCCCATCAGTCGTTCTCCATTTCTAGTATGTGACATGACTTTGGCCACTACATTTTTTCTGACAATATTCAATTTATTCACTGCAGAGCAGTGTTTATTGCAATAATCGTTCGACCACAGAATCAGTTAGCCGGAAAAACAACGGTTGATCATCAGCTGACGCCGCGTACCTTGATCGTTCCATAGACGAATATGCAGTTTCCGATGAGGTCGTTGTAGTTGAAATCGCCTCCGATGATGGTCGGACCAAGGTGGACTATAACGCTGCCGATGTACACCATCAGAACTCCGAACACTGCGCATCCGATGTTGCCAGTGCTGCTCGACGTCGAAAGACCTCCAGCCGCAACTGATCCAGTGACATGGTGACGACTGGCGCTGCGTTCCGAAAACGCGTACGCCTCGCAGCAGACCATCGCGACGATGTTGAAGCCAGACGCTGTCACTATCACCACGTATGATCTGCAGCCAGATTGGACGCGCGACATCCACTGCCACAAGGGCGGACTGGGCCGCCCGGCAGCCCGGCATTTGCCAGGTGGGCCGTTTGTCCGCCGGCCAGGCGGCCCGCCACGTCAAATGTTGAAGTAGGTCAACTGACTTAGACCTAAGCCGCTAACAGAAGAAAAGTAGAAAAGGAGAGGAGAGAAGGGAGCGAGGGACAAATCACAAAGAGAAAGAGCCCTGGAATTGGGGACGGGACCAAGGATACTCAGCTAAGGAGGGAGGCTCTATTTGGATATTAATGCAGGTCTCCCCGAGTTCCTAGTCACGCCACTGCTGATGGGACCGGTTTGCCTACTTAGGGCCGGTTTGAAGAGCCAGTACGCTCCTGACTGCCACTTTATAGGACACATACACAACGACGCGAATTTTCAAACAAAGCAGGAGAAATATCGCGACATATTCGCACGGAAAAAAATCATCTCTCGTTGTTTGTAGTGTTCGTTTGTGTAGGCTAATTATTTGCTATGTGTGTCTACGCCATCTGATGTCCTAAGTATGTTGGGGTGGACTGAGCCGCCTGGCTGCCTGGCACTTGTCAGGTGGTCCGCCAGACGGGTGGGCCACCACATCAAATGTTGTAGTAGGTCAAACAACTTACCCCGTTAACAGAAGAAGGGTAGGGATGGAGGGAAGAGAAGAGAGGGAGGGACAAAGTCACAACGAGGAGGGGAGGCAAGGAGGGAGGTGAACGGAGCAGGGAGTCCAGTGGCTTAGCTAAGGAGGGAGGGCTCTGTTTGAATATCTGTGCAGGACCCCGAGTTCTTAGTTACGTCACTGCTGGTGGGGCCGGTCTGCCTACTTATCCAGGACCGATTTGAAGAGCCAGTCCGCCCCTGTAAGTAAGTAAGTAAACTATTTTATAGCGCCAAAGTGTGGTGAAAGTGGTTTGGCTGACTATACGAACCCGCCAAGGACGGCACAGAATCCAGGCGCAACATCACGAAGAAGACTGGTCGCGAAAGGGACACAGTACGCGCACTTGATGAGCGAGTGAGTGAGTGAGCAGAGTTTAACTGTGTCCCACCAGACACAGCTTAGGTCACGTCGGAAGCGGTCTTCATAGCCAATCACTCGACTTACAGTAGTAGCAAAAATATAACATTTGTTCGAAAGTTTGTATGAAGAGAAGAATAGTGTAAACTCACATTTGGAAAACGGCAAAAGGCAAAACGAAAACGAGGTGGTATGGCACGTCAGACCTGCAGGAAAAAACGAACAACGTTGAAAAGAACACTCGTTCCGAAGAGAAAGAAAGTCGAGGGCAGAGAGTGAGTGAGTGAGTAGACACAGCCGAGGTCATCTCGAAGGCGGAACGCGCACTTGATGGCGTCTAGCGCGCAGCCGTGAACCACGAACGAGTTGGTGACTTTGCGCTGACGCCGACTGACCAAGATGCAGGCGATGACAGCGACGTTGAGTACCAGACCGAGACCAGCCGTAATGAACAGGAACAACGCCTCGTTGACACTCTCCGGCAGACTGCCGCTGTGCTGCTCCGTTCCAGAACGACGATTTGTATGAATGTCAGCCGATCCTGACCGGCTGTCTTTCCCGGACATCATATTGATGCCCTCACTCGAAGAAGCCTCACCTGGTCGTCATGGCAACTCCCTGCGTCAGCATGAAATATATTTTGTATCATTTTTGGTGCCAACGCAACGTGTTAGCATAAACCATAAACAGATATTTCTTACAATAGTTAACAAGCAGTTAACACAGAAGGTTTTTGATTTCGTTCTTGGCTTCGCTTCTTAAATCTTAAATCACAAAAAATGCAGCAAATCAATATTGTATAAACTTGTCAATCCCAATGAATGAGATATATCCGGCATGCCTTTGATTGTAAGTGTAAACGTAATACATTATTCATCATGGATTTCAATTTAATATAAAAGGCTAAATTAAGTCAAAATAAAAGAAGTATATTACTGAACAAGGAGATTCATTAAAATTAACTACAGTTAATGTCCTTCTGTCACCTTCAAATTAGTGAATACTGCGATGTGAATAAGGTGTGGATATAAATGAGCTGCACTGAATTGGAGTGGATTGGATGTCTAATCTGCAACATGCGCCGTGGACCGATATAATGAAGACGATCGTGGCTTCGGCGTCAGAGGTTCGTGGCGATGCAGAGAGAACGCCGGGCCACACAGCCAGCTCAGTCATGCGAAATCATCATCATCGTTCTTTATTATGCCAGACAAAATATATGCACACAGCACAGTAAAAAGCGTTGTTCCTGTTCATCACGGCTGGTCTCGGTCTGGTACTCAACGTCGCTGTCATCGCCTGCATCTTAATTGGTCAGTCGGCGTCAGCGCAAAGTCACCAACTCGTTCGTGGTTTACGGCTGCGCGCTAGACGCCATCATCAAGTACGCGTTCCGCCTTCGGGATTACCTCAGCTGCGTCTAGACACTGTGTCGGGGAGGAGGCGTGACACTGTTTTCACTCGCTCAGCTCAGTCATGCGTGACACGGCGAATCACACGCAATCGAAGGCGTCACAGCGTGAAATCGCACAAATCCGAACCGCTTATTAGTCTCAGCCACACACACACACACACACACACACACACACACCTCGGCTTCACGGAATCCATTCACCCCCGCGCCCTTGGTTGGTCCGTCGGTGGGTCAGTCCGCCAAAGAATCAGCGGCCACTTCACCTACGTCGGGCCGGGCAGGGCCTGGCCGGGCTGGCTATCGATCGCCAAGACCCCGACAAGCACTGACTGACAATTAGGAGATTGGCCGGCGGCTACGAAAAGAGGTGTACAGCGGCTGCTGAAATCGAGGCCGCTGTCGCTGTTCAATTCCACTGGCAGTTCCGCTATCACGGGTTGTCCAGACAACCGTCGCTGTCAAACAGGCATGTAACTTATGCCGTCGAATGCGTCGATGGAGGCATAAGTTAGATGCAATAGATTAATAGCCTCGGATTAATAAAAATGCCTCCAATACATGTTTCAACTATTCGTAAAACGTAAATAAAAATTAATATCCACAAAAGAAAACGCCGTCCACATCACATGTAACTGGTGTCAGTGTAACGATAAGGGACTTTCAAGGACTATCGAGGCTTAGGTGCCTCGATAGTCTTTCCGTGTCTGGAAAAGACACGGAAAATAGGCCTATTCATACCAAAAGGATAACGATAAATATTCACAGATAGTAATACAGAAAATTCAAGCGCTAATACACCGGCAAAGTCACTAATGAATTTAGAAAAGACGAGCAGAATTAGTAACATAAGTACTGGAGATAGTCTCTTGCCGTTCAACTCGGAGCTGGACTACAGTCACTATTGCCTTTATCTTTTGCAGTTTGGCCGACAGCTGCGGATGGAGTCCGCGGCTAGACGGATCCACAGACTGCACACTTCACCATTGAAGAAAGCAACGGGCATGACTGGCATGATGACCACCACCAAGTCAGAGCGTCCTCTACGTCGACGTCGTCGTAACTGATTAGCGGACTGACTGACGTCCAACTCGAGACGACGCACCGCGCGCCGATATTACTCAAGCCCAGACACCTTCGCATTTCGCACTCAGTTTTGCAACCTTCCTCGCCGCCAAAAAAATCGCAAATACATGGCAACCGCCGACACACTTAATTCCTCTAATCTGCCGGCGTCAGCTGTCGTCGCTGCAAGCCAGCTGTCACCGCTGTGCTGACTCAATTGCAGTGCAGCTTTTAAAGGTTCTCGATAAACACCGGCTTGTGCACCGGTTTTTCAGCCGAAGTCCAATGAAACGCGGACGTCATTCACAAATGTGAATAAAAATCATGAATTTTACGATATTTCGTATCTTTTCACATTCGTTTATAATTTACGCCGATAGCAGCAGAAATGGTTGCTGTAAAATACTAAAAATTCGTGACTGAAATTGTTGTTGTCGGGGCAATAAATTACTAACTTACTTTTTAATTGCTGCGTTAACTAATCAGAACTTAGAGAAATAAGCGGTAAATTATACGCTACACTATTTCTCGGCCCAGCAATAACGGACAATTTAATTCACAGACATACGAGTCCCAGTTAACTTCAGTACACGAGCCTCTTCCGCTTATTCCGTGCAAAACAGCTACAGCGTATGAATTCTGCGGTCTCTTCGTGGATAGGAATTGAGTTCACCTAAGCATTTAGCGATTGTCGACTGACTCAACTTCGACACACACACACACACACACACACAATCTCTGGACAACTGAACCCTGCAGTCGGTGCCACCATTCGCATGCAGGCCGATACCATTGCAGTCAGTTAGGCCCCTACGGCGACAAGCGCTGTGATGCAAGTTTTTCGGTTCGTGGACCAGCAGCGGGATTAATAATTGTGTTGTCACGCGCTGGGCCCGCCCGCTACGCCCATGCAGCGTCCGCAACCGGTTGTCATTGGCGGCGCATCGCCACGCCACGACATCTTCATCGGTTCGATGATCAGCGACAGAATTGACAACCAACTTGAACGATTCAACTGACATGCCCGACAAACCGTCGCGCGAACCGCATAACAAATTGGAAGGCATGCAACACCAAAGGACAACAGACGAAGTAAACCTGTATGTGCTGTATAAATTCAATGATAACGGAAACAAACAAAATTAGTGAGACTAATAATAACAATATGTTATTAATGTCGATAATAATATTATCATAGTTGTAACAATAAAAGTATTCGCTGACGTCGCGAAACCTTTGCAAAGTAGGCTAGCACATGAATAAGCCTACGACTTGATATTTTTATGAGTTATTTCCAAGGTATAAGTCCCAAGAAGTTTAACGTAATATTTAACAAGATAACTCATATTTTCATACGAATCGCCGGCAATAATTGGCGTGCATTCGACAGTTTTAAAGTTCAAGTTCTACAGCAAACAATAATTCGAGTTTCAGTGCAGGAAGAACACAGCGTCTGCTTCAAAATCCAAATAATATATAGGGTGGCCCAAAAAGTAAGCTACTATCACGAATCATCAACAAATCGTATTCAAACCCGCTATTAAAGCTAGATTTTTCATCAATTTCGACTACAAAATGAGTCTATATTAAATATTCTATGTGTGATCTAATTTATGACGTCATCACTTGCTGTGTTTGAAGCCGCGATACGGGAAAAATCAACGCATCATATAGAATCATGTTCGAAAACCAGAAAAAAAAGAAAATGTGGAAATAAAAGAAATTTTACATATATCTCAATTTAATGATCGTTTAGATATAGAATTCACAGCTTAGTGTCAAACTCAATCTAAGAGACGGACGAACGGACAAAGAGACGCGTCTTTTGCAGCGGGTCGACGAGTCGGAGCGACGTCGACACGGCGTGACGGCTGCGATCGTGGTGGACGTTGTTGGTGCGCGTGCGTGTCTCTTTATCCGTCCGTCCGTCCGTCCGTCCGTTCGTTCGTCTATTAGATGGAGTTTGACACTAAGTCGAGCTGATGCCAGAGGAACCGCTAACATAATTTACCGTATCTGACGCATATCGCTAGTTTTCGGGTCAGGCAGAGTCATTGAGGTCAGAAAGTAGGTTACGCATAGAATATCTAATACCAACAAATATTATAAAACTTTAATTTGACGAATAAATCTAATTTCATTGACACGCTTTAATACGATTTAATACGATTTTTTAATCATTTGGTGATGGCTTACTTTTTTTTGGCCACCCTGTATTTATTATCCAAATAATACATGTCAGCCTAGATTTGCACCCATATTTTATTCACCCATTTCCATATATTCGTGTTCACTTTTCAGCAAAGCAATTGATATATAAAACAACAGTTGTCAGAATAAGCTGCGACCGCGAACGAAAAACTTCGATGTTCTGTAGATACAGTATCATTGATGGATGCAGTTGTTCGTCTGATAGCATGCACCTAAGTCTATAGCAACATGACTTGGAGAATGAATTGTCATTGCTGCTGGCCCGCTGACGCATCTGCCGAGAAACTCGCTACGGTACTGAAATGGGTGGACACAGGCAATACATGACTGCAATGGAAAATGACACTGTTAAAACTGCAATGGATATGGTTAAATTGTGCGCAAAATTTTTACTCGCCAGAAATATGTAGTGAAAAAAAGATAAATGACGAATAAAAACTGAACCATGACACAACAATTGTTAGTAAAATCGAATGCATTATTTTCATATTTGGAAAGATGTCTTGAGATAGGCGTATTTGGCTAAAAAAATCCTTTCATTAATCATGTCAACACCACCTAACTCAATTTCGCAGTAGACCTACTTACGGCATCATTTGATCTTACGTTACATATTAACGGGCCTGTACAGCATGAACAAATGATACACAACAGACGGCAATGGTCTTGGAACATGGGCGGCGCCAGCGGGGTGGCAAGGGGGGGCAGCTGCCCCCCTGTGCCCTATGCCCTGCTCCCCGGCTGCCCCTCCCCCAGTCGTCGTAAGAAAAAATTACATGTGCCCTCTTGACCCTTCCCATCCATTGTCGCAGCGTAAATTTTATGTAAAAATCCACGAAATGTGTCAAAACACTGAACAATCAATCCAGGATTTCTTTTTATTTCCGGTCGTTAACGGCCAAAGCACCTGCTGCTAGTTTTCATCAGTTAAAAGTCCGATAACAACAATTTTTGTTTGCCCCCTATGCCATCCGCCTTGCCCCCTCGCTGCCCCCTTACCTCAAAAATCCTGGTGCCGCCCATGTCTTGGAATGGATTGGACGTGGCACTGAGACATTAATACAGTGTTGGATTAACATAGGCTAACGCTGAATAACCGATGCACATTTCAAAGAGATAGCAAAACAGCTGCTCCGTCAGGTGATACACAGTTAATACATAGGGCATGCTGCTGTCACGAACCTTTTGACACCCTTTGTTACGGCGCCTATAAATCGACAACGTATTATTATTATTATTGCAGTAAGAAAGCAGACTAGAAAGGCAAAAGACTAAAAAAGCTTGCTTACGCTGTAGAGAAAACATCGCAGTCGTTTTGATCTACAAGAATGTGCAAATGACGTATGCATTATTCACCAACGAGTGGTCCAGAACCTGGCGAGGGATGTATCTTTAACACATTCTTCTCCAATAGACGAGACGGCACTCCGGATAAAGAATTGCCTTTTTGGGTCGCGACTCGCGGTGACTACATTTAATATTTAGACCCTGAAATTTCCGAAAACTGCCATTTGGGGACCGATTTTGAATGGACATGGCATGCGCCCCGCAGAAATCGCTAAAACACGGGGACAGGACAGTTTATGCTGATAGAAGAGTTATTCCCATATTTAAAACAAATCGATGTTGCCAGAGCGAATGACAGGGTCAGATTTTTGACCGGAAGCTCCTGAATAGCCGTTTCTGCGCATGCGCTGTTAAAATGTCCCCCAATATCGCCTAAATTTAACACGATGCCATATCTCCATAACTTCATTTGTTTTATAGCAGAAATAACAGATAAATTCTGTGCGCCACTCTCTGACACGTCCAGCTCTGATAACTCTGCTGTGTGCACTTGTTAACAGTAGACTAGACTACTGCAATTCTGTGTTGGCTGGTGCACCTGCAGTCTTACTGAGCCGTTTTCAGTCCGTGCTAAATGCCGCGGCGAGGCTGGTCTTCTCTGCGAACAGATCTGCTTACACGACACATCTGCTTCAGGAGCTACATTGGCTAAGAGTCCCTAAGCGGATCCAGTTTTGGGTGTGTGGGCTGACGTACCGCTGTCTCAATGTCACCGCGCCACAATACATGAGCGAATGTATCCTTCCAGCATCTAGCCGTTCTTCAGGACGACAGCTCCGCTCTACTGAATCAATCTCTCTGCTGGTACCGTCGACATGCCGCGCAACGATCGGCGATCGCGCTTTTCCGGTGGCCGCAGTTCGGGCTTGGAACTCTCTGCCGCAGCGAGTCCGGGCTGCTTCGTCGATCGTCTCATTTCGGCGGGAACTGAAAACTTACCTTACCTGAGACGTAAAGGGGTGCAGACAAGAATTGCAGACGAATGTTGCACCCTTATGATTGGTTCTGTGATAAACGAGTGCGGACATATTTTTTATCCAG
>Ga0056115_1001306_pt1 | contig 11727 bp, 5 predicted proteins | sample WorMetOlspDAHAB1_FD_77007 | JGI IMG/M metagenome (GOLD analysis project Ga0056115, IMG submission 77007) | Marine gutless worms symbiont microbial communities from Max Planck institute for Marine Microbiology, Germany - Olavius sp. DAHAB.1 ... | reverse complement strand
CTTTTACCCTGAATTAGTCGCCTCTTACGACACTCGTGTCAGGAAACGAGGTGGCCCCTATATATTCTACCTATCCCGGGAACCACACGGGGCATCATGACTGAAAACCAGAAAAAGATTGGAATATTAAAATTAAACAAATTTTACATAAATGTCCATCGCAAAGATCGTTTAGAAATGGAATTTACAGATTGCTAAGGCGAGCTGATGCCAGAGGGAGCGCTGACATTATACTATGTGACGCATATTGCTAGTTAGCGGGTCAGGCAGTTATTGATGTCACAAAATAGGTCACGCACAAAATACTTAATACAAACTGATTATATTCACTTTGATTTGACGAATAAATCTAATCATAGTGGCAGGTTTTAATACGATTTTTTGATCATTTGGTAGTGGCTAACTTTTTTGGGCCACAATGTATACACATTACAGAAGACTTGAATGATCCTTTTGAAATCATCATTCACCCACACAGAACCAGATTCGACGTTACGCGAGAAGATAAACAGCGACCAAAAAGGCATATACTCCAGACACTAAAGAAAACGCAAAATTACTATTTTGCAACATTAACGTATCAAACTTATTAAAAGTAGGCCTATCAGCTAACACGAAGCTGGTCCTCTGTATTGACCTATTTTTACGTATCTGATAGGTATGCCCGATAGTTTCTGCAGTGTAAACTCGAGTGAACATGACTTATAAGCGCGTGAATTTATACACCGGCATTTATCTAAGCTACCCGCGTCACCTTCCGTTGTCATTACACCGCTCGGTTCATGCACTGCTCTCCACTTAAGAAATTGGGTTAAAAATCACTGAATACATCTTAGCCACGGTTTCACGCTCCTCTGTGTGACTGATGCAACTTGCAGCCAGGACTACAATGGACACTTCGATTCAATCATGACTGATCGATTGATTGATTTGGTTTAACGGCACTTTCAGCACAGTAAGGCTATATCGTGCCTTAAAAATTAATAGGCCCTAGTTAAGTTAAAAGGTCAATCATGAAGGTTAGAAGTAATAACTCATAATAATATAATAATAACTAATACAGTAACAGTAGCCTAATAAGTAACAATAACAATAATAGCATTAATATTAAGGAGTCACAAGTCAGACCAATCGGCAAAACATTTTACTGGCAACAAAACATCTCGAAGCAAATAAGAATTTCACAAGAGCAAAAATCGAGCAAACGCTTGCAGAAACAACGAAATACATCACCCTGAACTTTCCACGACAACAGTATATTTGACTGCAAACACATCACAACTTATACCATCTATACCTTAACTACATGGGCCACTCAGTAATCAATGAATCCGGTAACGATTAACGTCATGAAACAAGTGTTAAAGCAACGACAACGAATAAAATGCTACCTGAAGGAACTCATTCAACAGTTCTACCCAAAAATGTTCAGCACTCGACAGTAGGCCTAAATTTAGCAACGAAGCCCCTCACTTTCAATCGCTGAATAATATACAATTCTCACGAACGGCAAAATAAAACAAGCATCTGGAAAAAACGCATTTCGTACGCACAACGTAAACAGAGAAGAAAACTCCAATAACAAACACTTATCACTAACGTCAATAACACCGTCACTATGTGCGCCATTGCACGTACATTTCAGATCGACGCACTAAGTTCAACGAAAAAATTGAAAAACAATACGTAAATAATTGTCTGACAATATGAAGTGAATTAAGAATGAAAACTCTGCACTCTTGTTATATTAATGATACTAGCATGTGCAACGATTCAAAACAGTTACTAGGTGAACAATAAGTCGTTTAATAGAAACAGTGTACAATATCAACATAGAAGAGGATAGGACCATTCCATTACTACAAGTGCATGGTTTTTACTGACCGAATCTGGTCAGTCACCAGAGCCAACAATGTGTACAACTGCTCAAAACCGGAATGTCAGCTATTCACACTCATCAGCTTCACCAAATGTGAGAAGTTCTTTTGGGATGTGATGATACATTTCATCTCGGAATTTGAAAATATAAATTCAATATTTCACATCAATATTTCTCTAATGCTGACGTTTGCGTGGCATGCCACCGTCAAGTTAACTGCACATATCTCAACAATGATCGAATTTCATGGCCTCAACGTCTAACCACCAATGTAGTCCATCTGTTACGTGTCACTGAAAACTTGCCTGCGGATTTAGATTTTCTGTTATGCACACTGTGGGATGAACAACAGACAGACTGCATGCGCAATGTTCTGCAGCTGTGTAGATATATCATTTCATTATCATTTCACACAGCACAATCCGCCTCCGAAATGACCTATATTGTGTCGGGTGGGGCGTTAAACTCTACTCACTCACTCACTCACTCACTCACTCACTCACACAGCACAAAATTTGCATCAGCAAAAATAAATCTAAAATGAAATGAAAAAAATGAAAATAAGCAACATAACTACAGCACATCACACTGCTTCAGCATAACATCATTCACTTTCAACACGAGCAATGTAATTTACCACTAGCAAATGAAAATGAAATAAGCTCGCGGTGAAGTTATCACAGGCTGCGTTTAACAGTTTTATGTATTCACCTTTAGCACTTGCACTGGCCGTTTCTTCTCCGGGACTACTCAGTATGCCGTTTGCAGTCTTCTACTTTATCGTGCTCAACAGAAGCAAATATCAGCATGTGTTGTGCTTCGCTAACTTTGACACGTCGTTGGCTACCATCAGCATCAACAGTATTATTGACACCATCTCCACTCGCAAAACTTCCACAGCTCTGATTAGTATCAGTGTTGTGTAGACCATGACGATGAAATGCGGAGTCTGAGAGACTTCCGTGGGTGATAACACAAGAAACGCTCGACTCACTCTGCGTCACAGCATCTGTCTTAAAACTGTCGACTGCTTCACCACTAAATGACACGAAAGGCTGAAGGGGAGACACCCTGTTGCTTGTATTCGTGGTCTGCTCCTGGTAGCAAACCACAGAATGGGTAAGTGGCAACGAATTTGAAATCTCATTTACTTCTGGACTTGTGTACTGAACAAACAGCGGCTGCTCCACTGTATTCAATTTCTGTTCATCTTGTAAGTCATACTTGTAGTTAACACCACAAGCAACAGAACACTTGTGCACAAGACACTGCTGTGAAGCAGACATCTGAGAAAACTGACTGAAACCTACAGCAGAATCATCCCTGGTGGAACACTTAACTACATTCTTCAATTCATTGTAACAGGGTTCCTGGAAGTACGTCGGAGGAATCTCGTTCAATTCTGGACCATCCTCTGGCATTTCATTTAAACCATGCTTCTGCATTTGGCGTAAACTGTCCACACTCTGAGAAATTTCATTAGATACAGAACATTTCTGCTGACTAGTTTCTTTTGATACAAGTAACTGAGATTCAGTGTAATCAGCCAAAGGATCTTCACCCTCTGACGCATGCTCATTCATTGACACTTTGCAACTGATGCCTTGGAGTCTTGTACCTTCAGAAGAAATGGTGCTCGAAAAACCCATGCCAAAATACCTCTGACTACTGGACACACTGACTACTGACGGCAAAGTACTGGCATGTTCTTGTGAAGCAATCATCATGGAATTCTGATTAGAAATTTGAAGGTTACTGGTATTTTCGTGAATATTTGATTCAGTGACAGGTAAAACATCAAGATTTTCGGCATTTTCCCCTTCCAGCTGTTCATTGTTATCCATGTCGACAGTTGCAGATGTAATAGACGCTATCACAATAGCTGTTCTCCGCCTAGCTTCAGTGGAAGGACTGCAAACTGTCGGCTCCGTTGTCATGTCCGTGGCGCAAGTATGATAAGTATTAGCAGAAAGATCAAAATTCACGGATGTTTTCTCATCGCGAAGTTTACTGGCAGAAGTCTTGCTGCTCATGTCAACAGGATCAGTTGTGCCATCAGGACTCCCGTTAGCATGTTTCACTTCACTTGTTTGATGCGCATTCGTAGCAGCATCCCAGAAGACACTGAGCAGTGCAGTGTTTGTGTCCTCACTGGCACCACTAAAAACTGTACTACACTGCGAATAGTCAATAGCAGTGGCCTGTGTTGAAGCCAGTGGCTGAATGGACAGACTTTGCTTATGCAAACTGCATAATGTATTAGGATCACTTCCAAGCAGTTTACCAGACTGACTAGCAGCTGACTGACTGACTGACAGACTTGGGCCTACAGCTGATGGAGATTGTTTACAGCTGGATGAAGCACCTTCAATAATATCTCCTATTATGGCTAACCCAGACTGGACTGAGAGTGATGCGGCATCAACTTCATTAGGAATGCTGCACATAATATGTACCAGAGAAGCAGAATCAACACTGCTAGAGCTTATTCCAGTCACACAATTCTTCTTAAGTGACTGCTCATCAGTATGACTATCAGCGTTGTCTCGTACAATGCGCCTAGTGTACCCATGCTCGTCATTCACGTTTTCATCTTCTAAGCCAGTCGTCTGTTCAACAGTCAATGGCTCCCGAGTCCCGTCTGCCAGTTGAACTGGCAGAATGACGTTACACATCCCTTGCTTTTGATTACTGATATTTGGCTTTCTTGTACATTCAGAACCAAGTGACTTTTCTGTCTGCTTCTTCAGATGTTCACAAGATCTTAAATTTATTCGTCCTGGCTTTGTCTTAGACTGCTCATATCTGTCTGTGTCGTGTTTAACCTCAAGAGATTCCCCAATGACTGACGTGTCGACCAGATCTGCAATTAAGCTATCTATCTTTGATGTCTGATTTAGCGACTCGTCTGCAGTCTTCTTACGCCGTCCACGAATGCTGAGACTTCGTGTTGGTTTAAATTCCAAAAGGCCTTCATCAGCAACAGATGTCTTAGCAGCTGATCTGTGGGTTGCACCATCATGACTGGATGTCACTACGTTAACGCACGCATTTCGCCTTGGGCTATCAACTTTTGAATTTTGGCTAACAGACTCTTCTCTTGTCTTCATCTGCTTTTGCTGTCTACAACTTCTCGGACTTCTTTCTGCCAGTTTATGCTCCAATTCCTTCTCATTGTCAACCAACGTCTCAGCAGCTGCTTGTGGGGACCGTTGCTCAGCATTATTTCCCACATCCAACATAAAAACTTCTTGATCTCCCTTGATATTTCGTTTCTGTTTCAGCCTTAAACTCCTTCTTGCCGACTTATTATCTGGTACTGTAGCTTCACTTGGTTGCAAATGTTGGCAATGCTGTGCTGCTATGGATTTATCAATCGTGGTTTGATACTGCACACCCAACACCACAGACTTCTGGCATTCGTCATCATTACCAGAACTCAGATTATCATTACCACGCACTACACCTGGTTCTTCACGTAGTACTGGCAAGTTGACCCTGAAATTCAACATCAAGCAGCAACTAAGCTAGTATATACGCATGTCAGCTATTTTAAGTACAGGAAAACACATAATGAATGTTATCACTCTCACAACAGAACGTTACGCCACTTCCAGGTGTTGCCCAAACTGCTAATTTTCCCTGCACTTTATGTGGCTAGGCTGAGTAAATATCAAAAGAGAAAAATGGCAATAACGTGATGATTACATGACAGGAAAATGATGTCTATCTTGCAACGTATGTTGTGTTGTAATATTAAGCTTTCTTGTTTGTTTATTTCTGAGTTATGAAGACTATTGTAGTCTACTGACTGTCGTTGGCGGACTGGCCTTGAACACTTAAACTGTCTTTGCAATGCTTATCACTTACAGCACTTGGCACATTTAATACTGTCTTTGCAGTTTTATTATATGAATTAATAGCAATTCTTACATGAATATTACATGACCATTTTATCTCTAAAACCAGCATGTCAGTATATTATAATTTCCGTGGATAATTTTACTCTAAATTCTCTTGAGTTTCGGTTTCTTCGTTTGTTGATTTGTGGCACACACTGGATGGATAATAATGAATAACAGACAGACTCTGATACACAACATAACTTAATCTGTAGACGAAGCTCATAAGAAATGCCTTAAATTAACATACAATATATTATTTATCTGTTCAGTCAATCAACAATAAAAAAAACTGTAAATATGATCTGTGAAATTACCATGGTAGCAGTATAGTCATCAGCCATAATACTAAAACAAGAACAACATAAAGAAAACATTTACCTGTCTGATGAGCCAGAGTTTTGTGTGTGATCATCGCTTCTGTTGTCAACACACAACATCATATCAGCTTTGTATGGTGGTTGAACTGCTTCAGAAAGCAATCCAGATTCCTTAATACATTCGACTGCACTCATGCTCTGCAGTGAGATATCGCATTCAGGAAGCGACTTCCTCAAAACAAAGTCGGAGTTTTCCAACTGAGGTTCATCTGTAGCGTTTTTCAACAAGCTGTCTTCACTGTCGTCTATAGCTGCTTCAGGCTGCTTCTTTGGTCGTCTTTCCCGTTTCTTCCCTGAAGACGGCTGCTGATGACAGACCACAGCGTAGTTTACATTCTGATTCTTGATAGTATCATCATCCACGGCAGTCAGCTGGTCACACGCTGTATCGGAGTCTGATGAATGTGGAGCCATAATTGAATAAACAACAAAATGTTCTTCCGCATCTTCCACAGCTCTATGTGGCGCCTGATGAGAATGCAGTGGCTCTGACAGCATTCCGGAAGTGAGAGATTTAACATTTCTTGAGTTTAGCTTGTGTGCGAACTCTAAAGAATCTGTCACCGCGTCATATGATGATAAAACCATAAAACAATCACTACTGACTGGATCAATATCACCTCTTGAGATGTCCCGTAAGCACAAGTTCTCTGTGTCACTCTCAACCGTTAATTTCTTCAATTCACCCTGGACAGGCGTCTCAGCATCGACGACTGGCAATATATTTTCGTCATATTGGCGCAGGTCATCATAGTCCAGCAACACAGAATCATCATCATCACGGTACCAGCTAATAACTGAAGCTGGTGTTGCAGTACATGACCTACGGTCAATAATGAACCGTGGAGTGTCCAGAAGATTAATACAGCATCCACCAATTTCGATCTCATCTTCATCCTCATCCATATCATGAGCATTGTGCACTGGTGATGAAATACAAGCTGCTGCTGCAGCCGTTTCTGTAAACTGCTTGTCAATGGCATCATCTTCACAATCTGCTGCTTGATCTGACTGACAATCTACTGAGGAATAAACCTTGTCTTCAAAGGGCTGAACAATGACCTCATCAAGATCTAAGAATCCACAGTCTGAGGCAAGAGTCGTCACAGACACAACATCATTGTCACTCATCTCCTCCAACACAATGTCAAAACCAGGATCCATACATTTTGTACACAACGCTTGTGAAAATTCAGTCTGTTCACTGGCATCAATGGAAGACACCTGATTAGTTGGCTTCTGTTCTCTGTTTGCTCTTTCTGGTCTCTTCGACAGTCTCGTACTATATGTCTTGCCAGTTTCTGTGGATCCAGCGTCAGCACTTGTTCTGAACATTTACATAACATCATACACTATTATCAATGATCATCCATTCATCCATTTTAACCAAAAATGCCTTGCTGAGTAGCTTTTTAACATCAAAATGTTCTTTTAGCAACAGCAGCATATCAGTAAGTGTATCAACAATGGCATTATTTAACAGATATCATGACCTCCTATTGCTCTATATAACAACTTTGGACAGAAACTACGCTTCTGACTTGTACCATGTTTAAATATATTAAAAAAATGATTGAAGGTCACACATTTTTCATTGCCACAGTTTCACATCACATAAAAGTTGAAATTTCCTCATAATAATAACTGATGACAGAAAACCGACATAATAGAGGAAGAACAAAAAGGTGAAAAAATTTATTCGTATCTTAGCTGTTTCACATAGTCCATGAGTGTAACAGATGGAAGAGATGCAGAGCAAAATGTTAGTCCGTATCCTGTGGCATAGGCGCATCCATAGGAGTTGCGGGGTGTAGACAAGGAAGGGAGGAACGGTAGTGATAGGGGAGAATGAAGAAAGGAAGAGGACAGAATGGGTGGAAGAAAAGGGAGTGACAGAACTGACTTGCGGAATTATTTGCTCCCAAAATGGGATAACTGCAGGGGGTGAACGGAACCCTCCCTCCATTTTAGAACACAGATGCACCACTGCCATTCAGTATCCTGCAAAATGCAAGATAGGCTACCTGGCAATTTTCACAGATGTAGTTTTGAGTGACAAAATGGACTTGTGATCTTTAACAGCTGCAGAATCCGAGCTGTTGCCTGACAAGTGGTGCTTATCTAACATCACAAATCATTATTGTTATCAAAATAGATTAATAAAGCATTCATTTTCATTTCATTTCATTTATTCATGTAAGATAAACAGCTGATAGAACGCAACTGATACAATGCTATAAAGAACACAATATAAATGAGAACACAATACAAATGAGTTAATGAGTTCATTAGTAAGAGTACTTATACAACATCAACAAAGTTTTTGTCAGCCAGATGTAAGCTATCACTCACAGCCATTATCACTGATTATCACAAAAACATTTAAGTGCCACGCATTATATAACTATGGAATATTTAATGGATAATGCTTCTCCACCAGTAAACAGATGCATAAATAAGGGCATAAATCCATATTTTACTGTATCAGATATGTGTACCTATATGCAAGGTGCAAAATTTAAAAAAAACATTTCACGTAAAGTGTCAGCAATTCTCTTTACAGTTTATCTTCATTATCTGATTATATCTGACACAATAACATTTAACGTGCTGAATATATAACTCTTATCGTATAAAAAAGAATCAAAAGTGAAAAATATATTACAGCAAAAGCAAACTTGAATATCTCCAAAAAGCTCGAACATAATTAAGTTCTAAACAATGTAATACAATACCTGTAGCTGTATGTGCCAAGTGGCTGGTCGAAGAAGCTGGCTCATCAGCATCTGTGTCACTGTCAATCACAACCAGATCATTACTGTAACAACAATCTCCACTACTGTTGCTGCCAGTGTGATATCTTGACCAACTTGGAGGAGTAAGTGTCTGCTGCTCATTTAATCGACATGAAGTTATTTCATACCTCAACGATTCTGACTGCACATCTGCAAGTCCTTTAACACCTGAGTCATCAAACTCATAATCCAAACTCTTTGGTTTCGGACAAACTGAAGACACCGACACGGCAAAATCCGACGTGATCGGTGTTCCACGCTCCGAGATTTCTACATCCTGCTGACTGCTAAAAGTCATGAATTTGTGGTGCTGTTCTGGCAAAGAACAGCGGTGCACACCAGAAGTCGGTATACTCTTGTATGAGCGGGATTCAGTGTGTGATGGTGTTGTCCGCCGTGCTGTTGCAGGTTCTTTGACAGCGGCACCATGTGGTGACAGTTTTCTCCCTGCCGTTGAATCATCGTTGACTTCTTCCATCAGAATTCCCGAATCCATCTCGGACAGCTGTGGGCCTAGAAAACTGGCTGACCGACGTGTGCCTGAAAAACGGCTGCCAGAGTGCTGCGACTTAGACACTGCAGTTTTCTCTCTGTTCTTCCGATCACTGTTTTGTAGAGGTCGATTAGCATAAAATCTCTGGACATCAGCATCATCATCCCCATCCTTGCTACCGGCATCATCAACTGGTGAAGAAATATCCCCAGTAGCTGCATTCGCTTCTGCCAAATGCTTATCAACGGATAGATATTTATCTTCTGATGCATGCTGTTCTGCAAGGTTTTGCTGTGACTCATCATCATATATTTCTATCGCATCTTCCACTGCATTGGCACCGATGACTACTGTTGGAGATGAAACAGTTCGTGACTTTTTTGTTTTTGCCGCTTTGTCCATCAATTCCAAACGTCTCTTTCTCACAGTTTTCTGAGCACAGACAAAGCAACAAATTACAATAAATAAGCAGTTAATGGTGACCAGTACGCTGAAAGTTGTAGACAATTGTATAGCACAATATAACAGTTTTGATTTAAATTTAATACAGAGTATAAGAAAGGGTGAATACAATACAGTATTCAGACACAGAATTTTGGTGCGAAATGTACAGCCAACAGCTACTGAAAGTAATATCAAATATATGCAGATCGTGTTTCATGGATCACTTTGAGCTAAAGAAAAGTTATACACAATAAGATTGCATAATTAAATAAAAAATATTAGAAAAAAGGCTAAACAATATTTGTCAGTAATGGACCGACATTGTTTTACCCACGAATCTTATACAGGCAGCATAATTGCTTGCCATTCAACTATCAAATTTGCTGATTATGAATGAACAATGACTTAATAATAAACATGTAACATTTTAACACATTACACAAAAATACACGATAATCAAATGATGAACAATAGCCAACCATTTGCATAACGCTCATTAATTCATGCGGCAATGTCACCTTGTGAATCTTTGTTTGCTAAAACATAACACAATTAACACTACACTATGCGTTATATTGTTGCTTTTATAAAATATACGAGCAGTAACAGAAAGAATATACTAAAGCCTGATAATAGGTTCACAGACAATAACCACATTTTTAGCATCTTTTTGTGACAGATATAATTTAGTTTGCTACAGTATTGCAGTCAGATTTTACGCCTGTCTGTGTTTGTGTGCGCTGCATTCTTATGCAAAATAAATTATATTAATTAATAAATTAGTACAGCAGACAAAATGCTTGCAAGTGAAACCACAGTGATGTTGAAGTAAGACATGAATAACTGAATATTCAGTAAATTTAGACTGCACTGCTTAGTTGCTAGCCTAACTATAATGAGTCAGTAGAGAGTGCAAGACTGAAACTCACTGGCTCAGAAGGGACAAAGAGTTTCACAGGAAGGACAACATCTGCATTGTAGTAGTCTGGAAATGACGCATGCGACAAATTAGTTGAGGAAACAATTGTTCGAGCTAATTCACACACTCTGTGTAGTTTCTACAACAACAAAATGCAATCATCAATAATGCTTCTCAAGCGTAGTAATGGAGCACAATACAAAAAACCGATTTTTTTGAAACGTCAAAAATGTTACTAAAGAGAAGACGGTGTTTGTGGGAAGTTGTTCCAAACATTTTGTGATCACATTGTAAATGTATAGAACAAACTTCCCGCTAACACAAAATTTTCTGCAGTAAACTGTTTTAGACACTCAACAGAATCAGATGATTTTTCTTATTTCACACATTGATTCTAAATTGGTTTCTATTTTCAATTTTTACATTCTGTGCTTTGCTGTATTATAATATTTTCATTTAGTCTATTTCCTTTCACTGTATACAGTGTACTGTACCTGCAAGCTTATGTGTTTTTCATGAGCAGTTATAAGAGCTACATATCCTTGAATGCACTGCTGTTGTAATTGTACCTTGTTGATTTGTAATGCTATGAAATAATTATGAACTTATTAGCAATTTAAAAATAAAAACAGATTGAAGAAATCTTAACCAGTTCAAACACATGGCACCAAAACACTTTTTTTCATTGTTGCAATCAACTATTACTATCAAATTACCGTATATAGAAAAAACTGCATACAGTCTATCGAATGTTGTATAAGACGACGCTCAAAAACAGCAAAAATTAAATGTAATAAGTTATAGTTGGCGGCCACCTGGCGCTGGCCGACTTTGGCCCAGATGAACCACAGTGAACTCTCGCATATGGCTGGCGCCGTAGATGACAGCACTATAAATATCGTCGAGGTTATTATT
>Ga0056115_1001305_pt1 | contig 11729 bp, 9 predicted proteins | sample WorMetOlspDAHAB1_FD_77007 | JGI IMG/M metagenome (GOLD analysis project Ga0056115, IMG submission 77007) | Marine gutless worms symbiont microbial communities from Max Planck institute for Marine Microbiology, Germany - Olavius sp. DAHAB.1 ... | reverse complement strand
TTGGCAACGTGTCATGCAAAATCATCTGTTGATGTGTGCAGCCTCCAGTAGCTGGTCGCGTCCAATGCACATGAACTCTGGTGGTCCAACGCCTCGTGCCGCTCACGTCATGTGCTCTTTTGCTCAGTTTCTTGTCATATTCGGTGGCCGTGACACAGAATCTCGCACCAATGATCTGCACATTTACGATACTGGTGAGCTACAGTTTTATGGCACTCAAGATTGCCACTAGCAACACACTTATTGAACATTTCGCCGAGAGTTGCTTGGTTTGGTTTCATTTCATTTTGTTTGCAGTAGTTCACATTTGGTACCACAAGTTTAAAGGGGTCTTAAAGAGTTACAGTACCGGTTTGAGGGAGTATTAAACTGATCATTTTCCAGCATGCTGTGATAATCATTTGTAAATCATTGGGTTGCTGATGTTGGTTTAGACATTAAATACTATTAAAGTTACCTCACTTGATCACAATTTACAACTAGGAATATTGCAAGTTAACATGTGATTTTGCATATTGTGTTTACAGCTTCACGCAAGTGGGTGGCTGGTCCCATTGTTAACAGGTATCTGGAGCCACGTTCATTCCATGCAGCCTGCACTATTGGTTCCAAGCTGTTTGTCGTAGGAGGTCGAGGACTGCAAGATCAGCATTATGCTGATGTGCATATGTTTGATATTGGTCAGTAACTGCAGTTGGTGTAAGTGAACCAGACAATAATTTTGCTGACTGAACAACTCATGTTGACTGGCCATTTGATGGAGACATGCTCAAAATGTAATGGAAAACTGGGATTCTAAATGTCATTTTTAAATATGCAGTACACGAATTCTGTCTCCGATTATTTTTCGTATTCTATTATGTCGTATGCTGTCATATGTTCATCATAAATTCTGACCCGTGATACATATTGCAAAGCATACGTTGGAATTTTGGACTAATTGGTTTCAACTTAATCGAGATTAGAGTCAGCCATCAACTGTTCCAGACCAGGGCCATCAAGGAATTTGTTTACACAGACTATCTGCTGTCAACTTTTGACTGTCAAGTGAACAGCCTCAACAGTTGTGTCTCACGTGCCTTTAAAACCATTCAGTACTGTGCATTCTTTCACCCATGGCAGCAAGTATATCTGATGGCAGACTGCACCATTCATGTCATGTCGGGTTTTGAAAGACATAGAATGTGGTTTTGGTGTCACCAGCCACTCAAACTGCACTCTAGCAGCCTGGTTCTATTTATTTGTTCCATCAAATCATATGATGTTGTGAAATTCGTTTTGTTTAGTGTCGTGCCATACAATAAACATTGTTGGAATAGTTGGTGCAAAATTTTTGCACAAAACTTGAACTTTTTTTATTGCTTGCTGCAGAGTCAAAAGTGTGGCACAAAGTGAAGGTTGAAGGTGATGCACTGGTTGCTCGTGGTGCGCACACTTTGGTTGCAGTTGACAATCATATCGTTCTGTATGGTGGTTCTGCTGACTTTCGACCAAACGTTGGCCACTGCACTCGATACTTCAGTGATATTTATGTCCTCAAAACTGGTGAGTTAATTTTTCTAAACGGTGAAATTTGCAACAGATGTTTGTGGTTTGCAGTGTTCACTGTCACAATGTAATATGTATGTGTAACGAATGATATTGTATATTGACAGCTGTTGTTGTTGTTGTTGGCTGGTGACCGATTTCTCAGCAACCACGAGCTGAAGCCTTCAGTAGGCCCAGTGCTCAACCCGTATCCACACAACGGTGTGTGTGCGTGTGTGTGTCGGCACAAGGCAGAGGTGTGCACATATGCATGTGCATATGCGTGTATTGTGAGCAGTCTTTGTCCAGTTTATTTTTAGTTCGCTGGCCACACTGTGCCTCCCGTCCACAACACTGGCCATCCCGTCTCAACCGACCCGTACAAGCCGGTAGTCAGTAGACCAGTGAAGTCGCGTTCCTACCGGCACAGTGGTCGAACAGATAGACTCCATCGCTGCTGTTATGAATGCTACCAGCGTTCACAGTTTACAGAGGACCACGCCGAACCCTCTTTCCTGCCCGGGATTAACTCCCTGTGTCTGTTCACAGTCCCCTGAACCATCCTCAGGTAGGTATATTGATAGCAACTAAATAGAGAAATACATCAACTGTAATGTTTATAATATATCTATATGCAAGGTGCTATCAGATTCAAACACATTTCATACTTTGCCCAAATGAAAATGTCTTCAGTGGCTGTCTTAATCCTGATGGCAGATTGTTCCAGAGTTGTGGTCCTGCTGCATCAAATCTCTGTATGTTTCAGATTGACTAGTGACAGACATATGACTGATATCAAAGAAGAAAAAGCAACAAAAAATGCATAAACTGAGTACATGATAAATGGAGCTAACAAACAGCCAATAAATACTAACACATAGACTCATTTTCTCGTTTTTTTCCTGTATTGTGTATGATGACCATTATTTTCTGTATAAAATATAGTTGTATTGGCATTTTTGTGTGAATATTGTATTTCTCTAGTGTGTGACATTTATGTAACTTTACATCATTCTTATATTGCTTTGATGATTTGGTGGTGTCTTGTTTGTAGATGGGTCAACGTGCAATGGACGTTAAGTGGAAACTGACTACACTGAACTGTTCCTTTGTTGGCATTGGTCTCACATTGCTGCATTGCTCTGAGAACAGATTTTGATAATGAAATTTTTCCAATTAATGATTTCAGTGAGATAGCAACTTCATAGCAGCACTTGTTAATGCTTTTTAAAGTGTTGCATTTATTACATGGAAGGAATCGATTCATAATTTAACCACACAGAAAGTTAGTCTAATTTTTCATGTATGTTTCATAACCTGCTATAATGTCTGAAATTAGCATTACAGTTTTGTACACGTTTATTCATACTGCTGTATTCAAAAAATGTGTATCATAGCTCAGTACAGAGCACCATTAACCAAGGATAAATATTTCAGCAACATTGTTCACAATAAAGAATGAACATTCAACAGCAGCTCATGCATTTGCAGCAAATCCAAGACTACCCAGTATGTTAAAATGTGATAATATGAAAACAGGCACTGACACAATGATAGTCTTACCATAAATATTAATAGTCAACAACTGTACATGGCACAAGTAACAATAATCCTCGGCAAAAAGTGTGAATTAAACTTAAATCTTACCACTACAAAGCATAATATAATGACTTACGTTATATACAAAAAAAACAGTAGTAAACATTTTAAGTATGTTTATTTCAATAAAAAAATGGAAAGCAGCTTCAATTTGGCAGCAAAATATATTCAAGCAGAATCTCTCGTTTCTGACAACAATGACTCCCAGCATGTTACAACCTACAAATGCAATAAGCTAATTCAGTTGCATGCTTTAACGTATCACACACACACAGTTGTTTTGTGCCCCCTTTTCTACAATATCCAACTACGATTATAAACAATTCCTTTTAATAAAGCAGGTGAACGGCAGCTGTAGGGGTGGTATTATCCCAGGCAACCAATGCAAAGGTAAGCCAGACAGTTGTATTCCTAATGTTGTCTCAGGGGCAGACCATAGTCATACTGGCAATTTTGAATTCCATCATCGTTCCTTTTCTCCTGTCTGTGAATTGCGTCCACCAAATATAACACATACAGGAACAACCCGGATAGTCAGATCTGTCCACTTGTGCTTATTGGCTAGCACAGTAAAAAGTGAAATGCTAATGCTAACATTGTCAATTAACATTTGGAATTTGGTAGGGATGTTAACAAGGACTCTAGGCTCAAGGACAATGACAGCTTTCAAGGACAAGGACCTAACACGCAAGGATAAGGACTTGAAAAGTAGTCCTTAAAGTGTCCTTAATGACCAGGATGAGGACTAACATATGGAATTTGGGGTCTAATTCTGCAAAAATAGTGACTGAAAATGAAATCTGTAATGCAGTCAGTTTACTGTCGATGAACACTCCCGGCATTTCATCGAAGGCAACGTATATTGTTAAAATCCAGTATCTATTGACATATGCATATACACATGTATACATAGTTACATACGCTATATACATATGTAAAAACATATACACATTGCTGCAAGAAGCCCACCTGTTGTTGATAGTTAGCCATGCATTGCAAGTAGTTGGTAACGGTCGATTTGAAGTCGAACGCTTTCTGGCGATCAAACCTTGCCATCTCCTTGCGTATCGTTTCGGACACTTTGTTGAAATCTGCTTCGTTATTTGCAAGTCTCTGCTCCAACTGGAAACCACCACAAACAGCAATGTGCAGCATGGTTACAGCTGTGACGCAGTTTCATATTGGAATTTTCACAAAATATGCGGAACTGGCTGGAAACAGCAAAGGTTTCAATCGTTGAGTGATCCAACCAAAACGAGGGTATTGAAGAAGTGTTGGACCTGGGGCCAAATGCTATTCATCAGAGCGGCCAAAGCCGCACCACTTTCAATCGATATGGTTCTCAATGCCAGATACCATACCAATTACTTGGGGCAAACTCTCACCAGCAGCCAGATTTTGATATCTACCAAGTAACTTCTCATGAAGACCAAGAAAGTCACTGAAGCGCCGAGTGACAATGTGCTGCAATTTTGGCTCAGGCTCCAATCCGGATCTTACTAGGAGTTCACGACCTTCCCCAACAGTCAGCTGGAGGATGGGGAAATGGGGAAACCAGAACCTCGTCACTGTTCCCCTCCACTCGATGCCCCGAGTCTCAACCTCGAAACTGAGGGCACTTCACCTCTCAGTTGCCTCAGTCTTGAGCCGTTTTGGAAAATATAATAAAATGTGTGAAAGTTGATAGTTTTTAGCAAAAAAACTTCAATGGTATCAATAAAAAACCACAAGACGTTTCTACCTCAGAAATTTCACGAGTAACACCAGCCAGTTTGTCCGTCTTCTGCTGCTGTTCCAGTTTTATCCGTTCATCTCTCTTCTTCGCTAGAGTCGCCTCAGCATCTTTCCACGATTTGTGCAGCTTCACACGCTCATGCAGCACATCCTGTCCGACACAAAATCCTGACTGAATCCATCAATCAAAAGCATGACGAACTGCAGCAGAGCTTCTGATGATATCAGCTTCAAAGATGGGACAATAACTGTGTACTACACATCAAAAAATAGGGACTATTGTAGGTTGCTTTGTCAAATGCATACAAAGTTATAAATGTTAAAGGATTGTAGCACATTCCCACAATATAAGAAATATAGCAACAAAATAGCTCCAGACCATAAAATCTTAGATACAGCAGCAACCACTTTTAAATGCACTAATGGGCAATTTTGAATACCGGAAAACATTATGGTTGTGTATTCAGTGTAATGTTGTGTGTTGAAAGTCACTACTTCTGGCATTCACAAAACAACACTCATTCTATGTGTGACCAACCTTAATGGATTGGATGACGCAAACATAGTCCTTGATGAGCTCTGATATGACGTAGAAGTCCGTGTCAGCTTGATCGGCATGAAGCTGCGAAATTTTGCCAGTAGCATCCGACAACTGCGACAGAGATCTTGACAGAGTCATATCTTCTTCTGTGCTGCCGAGCACTGCTACTGACTTAGATAACTGCTGCGTGTTCTGTGACAGTTCTGAAGTGCAACAGTCACGTCCACAAAAATAGCTCTTGTAAACAACCAGAACATCACTCTTATGTCACAGCGTTACAGCATTTGCTGTTAGCCTCCAAACAGTCTGTAGTAACTGGTATCAATTTTCAGCGGAAAAGCGACGAATAGACCGATCTAATGAATTCATATATGCAAATCCATAGATATAGATGTTAAATTTATCACAATTTACAGAGTATAAAATATTCCATGTTTAGTTTATTTCACAAAAGATGTTGAAGACTGGTTTGGTTATGGTAAATTAAACGTTCATTTCTCACATAAGTTCCTCATGTTAATGGACAAACAACAATAACATAAGATATCAACAACATAGAATATTTCACACATGACAAATAGAAGAATATATTCAACATCTATATCTATAATTTTCATGTAGGAATAGATTTCGAAATCGGCCCATTAAAATATTGCTATATGTAGTTTTTAGCAACTTACCAATTCACAGCACATGCATACACACAAAACACAAATGCATATAGGTGCATACCTTTTCTGTTTGAAACAAGAAGCTCAAAGCTAGTGTGAAGCACTTGCAAGTTATGTTCCAAGAGATCAAGCTGCTCAGTTTTGTCTTCAAACCACTGCAAGAACAGTATCAGATTTGAGACACTCAATAATTGCACCAAAGTTAAATGCACGTTCCACATGACCACACCCCATCGATTAAGTCACCTGCTAGCAAAAACGCAAATAGATCAACACCATCTAAGTACAGCTTTATAAAATATGCCAAAGAAATAGACATTCTAAGATTTTTTATCAAATTTAATAGTGACACTGACTAAACTGACAACATACAATTTATCTCCCAACCTTTGGTGCTCACAACGCCAATTTGGCACCAAATATAGCATCTTCCAAGCATGCGATATTTTGTCAGCAGAGTTAAAGCTCACATGTTGATCACCACCAGACAAAAGCCGAAAGTACTAACAATTTTTGTGTGGGTAACACATTTCACAACAGAAGCACATGTTTAATCTCGAATCATTAGTTTTACTTGGTTTCACTATCTCCTCAAACTCAACCACTGATACCACAAAGGTGTATCTAGCAAAAACAGTGAACGAAAGGTATGTTCAGTAAAACGCCTAATCACTCGGTTTTTTTGCTTCTTGCAAAAACTTCGTAACAAGACACTGATGTCTCACATCATCATTTTCGGGCATCGCGTAAGTGTATTTGCCGATGCTGTCGCCAACGCGGTTAAACAGCCTCACAAGTCCAGCGCCAGACAACGACGACGTGCTACTCGACTTCGGCAACTCGCCGTCAACTTCAACAAAATCGATGAAGTCAGTGTCGCAGTTCAGCTGAGGATGCCTTGCCACACGATTCAAAAACCTGAAAATGTCGAGCACATCAGCATAACATGCAACGAACATAATTCGTGCATCTGAATGCAAATATGCAACTCTCACTTCACAAGTGCCACAGCAAGTTTGCAAAGAAGCACTGGAACAAGTCTTTTAACAACTGCAGAAAGTATGTAAGAACAGTGCAGACGTGATGACATAGCCATAGTTTGTTCCAGATATGGGCTGCAGCAACTAGTATAGTAATTATGATGATACTGAATGAAGGCAACTGGGTGAGTGAGTGAGTAGAGTTTAACGCCCCACTCGACACAATACAGGTCATTTCGGAGGCGGAGAATGAAGGCAACTACATGACAGAAACACATGACAGAAACTGGGCATGTGTTAAGAAGGCTCAATGCCACCATTATGTGCAACAGGTTCCCATGCCAGCCTTGAATTCAGGGCTAGTTTTTGAAATGGCCTGAATTTTAAAACACTAGTCCTTGAATTGTTTTCAAAAGAAGGTCTTGAAAAGTTTGGAATTTAGCTGCAGCTAGCCAAACATATGATGGAAGTGGATCAAAAACTGATGGCAATCACTGCTTTATAGTATGATATATGGCAGACTGAAAGGCTTTGAACTGTGTTGACCATTGGACAATAGGCACAGGAACCCTGATGCAAACATTAAAAATGAAAATGGCAAGTTTGTACTGGATTCTCTCCATACAGTCATTGCAGTTGGGAAAACAGGAGAGAATAAAAGAAAGAAAAAGGACAAAAGGAATAATACAGGAGGAAAGTGAAAATGGTTGATATAAGGGACTGGAACTTCCAGTTCTGTAGCAGGAATTCAACTAGTACAATACAGCAAAGTACACATCTTTGCAAAGGCATAGTCAAAATTACCTTTCTAGGGCTGCTTTCCGTTTTTCAACAAAATCTACGGATCCCGACTCTTCTTTCATCACTTTGACTTTAGTCATGCCTAAACAACAGCGTGCGTCTAAATTTGCACTCTAAAATCACAGTTATAATCACCAATTACAGTCATCCTATAACGTTATGAAACAATTTTAATGTCACGTAACAATCAAAAGCATTCTGTGAACAAACTGTGAATATGTTAAAGCTTTGAAATATCATTCACAATATCCATCTAAATATTAATGAAGTATTTAATGCTGTTACCATGGAAATGCCAGAGAAATTACCAGAAACCACATTACCATGTCACTCTATAATGATGTCATAAATACTTTTAGGTTAGGTCGAACTGAAAATTGACTAAAATAGCATTTAACGATGACTGAACACTAACTGCCGTAGTAACAAAATTCTATTTGCACATTCAAAAATATCGGTACTACTGACAAAGAGGCTTCACGCACTGAAAAGGGATATAAAAGGCTTGCAGTAAAATGAAAAAAACGTCCAAGGGTGAACGAATGGTTACTTCAAAAATTCCAGTCAAACTTTCCACAGTGTAAAAATTACGTCTTTTCTGCTATATACAGCATTACAGACTCTGATACACTGTGTACAGATTTACATCGTAGACAAGAAAAGAAACAACACTATCAAGACTGCGCATAAAAGCACATGTGAAATGCACTTGAGTAAAGTAAACAATAACTAAACTGTTCAGTACTTTACGTTGACTGGCCACTACATGATGACTTATGTACACCCCCTCTACAGCGACTTAAGTCTTGAAAGCCACTCTGGAGGGATCCTGTGGCAGTGGATGTGTCAATTCGGTGGTGTGAAGACTGGCAGTAGGCTATGGCGATGAACTCGCTCACTGGTAGACCATCCCACAATCTGACTTCCCGGTTTTCACCTGCCCGATGCTAGTGGTCATTACTGAACTGGTTCCGGACAGGACAGGGCCATTGCAGCACGTCGAAAGAAATATCAACTCCTGCCCCCTTGACCAAATGTGACGGTGGTCTACGACATCTACACACTGCAGACGAGGCTGCTGTCGATTGGCTTGAAGTCATATGGCACACAGATGCATACAACAACAACTACAACATTACTTGAAACAAGGAGTAATGAGGACCAACAATTACTCAATATGAAGCGTGACACTAACAACGTCAGACTGCATACCAACAATGCTTTTCTCGGGTGGCGGAGGAACGACAATACCGCGCGCTTGATATCTACCAAGTAACTTCTCGTGAAGACCTAGAAAGTCACTGAAGCGCCGAGTGACAGTCATTTCAGGTCGCTTGAAATGTTTCAAGTTTGTCTGCAGCAAAACAATGCTAGAGTTTAATTTGAGGCAATACAAATAACAGGCACGATATTACAATTCTGCAACAAAGTTATAAAGTGTACTGGACTCCACAAGAAAATATGGCAGGAAATTGGCATACTAGTAAATACCATACAACTGTTTGAACCATTATCACATTGAAATCAAATAATTTATTTACACATTACAAACAAAACTTGTAAATCATGGCCAATTTCTGTCAGCATTAACAGCAGATGCAGCATCTGCAGCAAAAAGATGGACAACTGAATATCAGAAACTAAAATAAAAAATATACCTCACAAACAGTTACAATAATTCAAAGAGTTAATTTTATTTAATCAACAGTATCTCATCACATTGGACTAGAATGGTTTTGGAAAAAAATCAGACTTTTACCCTAGTTGTTACTTTGTAGACAATGTAAGCACTCATTCCATCTCCCATTTTTTTGGGTTCAGACACAAGTATCTCCGTCTTATTCAGATCATCTCCATCTTCTTCAACAGACTGCAGAGTTTAGTCAGCAAAGCATTCAAAAGTTGTCACCATCACTATATTATAATCAGCATGTTTCCTGGGCACGTTTCGTGTGACCCAAAAAAACTCAAACAGAATCATTCACCACAAGATGCAACCATAAAATAAAACTATTTTATACTGCTGTCACTAAAAATAGTAATCCTCAATTCTGACAAAACTGAATATCAGATTTCAGAAAGCCGAAACAGAGTAGAAGGTACCAACTTCTCTGTCAGGTGCAGCAGATGACTGGTCTTTAACAGTGTCATCAGGTGTTGATGCCACTGGCTCCGAGTCTAGTTCAACAACAATTTTGCTATCATATTAAAACAATATATAACATGCTCAATGTGTTGTCAGTCTGGCAACATTCCACTAAACTGTAAAACAATAAATGAGTAAATACAATTAAATGCCTATGACAAAAATAAGCTATGTATTCAGGAACAGAACTATGTGACAGTTTCAAATGATACTACTACAAACAATACTATGCACATGAGATACGCTTCAAATAATCTAACCTCCAGATAAGTCATCATTGCAGTTCGCATCAAGATCACATGTAGCATACTGAAACATGAAAACACCATACATATATGAACACATAAAACCAACTAGCTACACAGTGGTCCTTGACAGATCTCACTACAAATCCCTAAAATCAATGCCTAAATAATGTTCATAATATGTTCATACTACACAACAGTGACTGCCCTTGAGCTAGTGCAAAAAAAATAAATTACTTACAGAATTTGTGTTTGCTAATATCTGCTTCTCTCTCCTCTTCCCACCTCCCCCTAGAAAAAAGGACATGAAATAACTGCTTACCAGAGGATTCTCTGACAAACAAACTCACAGTCAGTTAAGTTGCACACTGGGCAACTCGCAGACTAGAAAACATGTAGGCTGGATAATTCGCAGACTAGTCAACTTACAGACAGTGAATTTTAAAAGGCAAAATTACCGTATTGGTACTGCTCAAAAAATGTCAGTGGATACAGATGCCACCTAAGATCTGTTGTTGCTTATTCAGCAAAAGTTGCGCATCATGCAGTACCGATACGGTAGTCTTTCCTTTAAAAAATCACACTTAGCACATTGCAGTAAAATGAGTTGGCTTTTCGGCGAATCGTGTGGTTACCAAATAATTCAACCTAGCCCATAATTTGCAAAAAATAGCTGCAATTGGTCAATCAATATCAACAGTTAACCTTCTTCACTCTAATGGAATGGCCTGAAATATTGCAAGTGTTGCTAACATGCTAATTGTTATTGTACACGCCACTTCTCGGAGAAATAATGTTGAGGTAAGAAATGTTCACGTAGAACTAATAGCACTGTGCAGAGATTATATATGCATTAACATTCCCATGTCATATCAACAGACAAAGAAATGGGGTGCTATTCATGAAAGGTCGCAAATGTGGTCGCACATAATATCGGTCATACGACCGACCGTTCCACTGTAGAAACTATTCACGAAACTTGTCGCATGAACGAATACCTGCAGTTGTAGTACGCCGATTGTAAATCTGAAAATCTGATAGATAGTCAACAATTATGCCTCCTATACACATCTTATTGTTATTTACCTATGCAAATAACGTTAAAAAACTTTAATTTGTGTAAATACACTATTATGTCATTACATCATCGCTCACAAAAACAAAATGGTAAGTAGGCGTGCTGCGTACACGCAGACCAAATGCTGCATTTGCACCATAGGCCTACACTAACTTATGTTGTGGTAACTATGGTATTCATGTTCTTTTCTTGTTTATCGTGCATTATTTAAGCACATTAAGGCTATAATTATACAGATTTTTTACTGCTATCATGCTATAAGCAAAAACACTGTATACAACTGCAAATTGATATATAAATGGTGACATTTCGATGGCCTCGCTGGTCATATCGTACGTACAATGGTAACGGGACAACTTGCCGACAAACCAACCTGCAGTCATTCAAGTCTCAGACTGGTCAACTCG
>Ga0056115_1001304_pt1 | contig 11731 bp, 8 predicted proteins | sample WorMetOlspDAHAB1_FD_77007 | JGI IMG/M metagenome (GOLD analysis project Ga0056115, IMG submission 77007) | Marine gutless worms symbiont microbial communities from Max Planck institute for Marine Microbiology, Germany - Olavius sp. DAHAB.1 ... | reverse complement strand
CATTATATGTGACGCATATCGTTAGTATGCAGGTCAGGCATAGTTATCGATTCAAAAAGTAAGTCACGCACAGAATACTTTATACCAACAGATAATATTTTAATGTTTGATTAATACTTTAATTTGACGAATAAATCTAATCTAACTGATAGGCTTTGACTTGACTAGACTGATTCATCCAGCATCACCGATGCATAGGGCCACACGTTGACGCCACGAATGTCTGTCTTAAGCTGATGCTTCAACCTCTTCCCAGGTTAATCTCATTCTTTGGAGGTCCTTCTTTACCACATCTCTCCAGTTCATCCTTCGCCTTCCAGGTCTTCTCCTGAATCCCGCAACTTCCCAATGTAGTGCTTGTTTCGGAATGCGTATCTGATCCATTCTCGTGACATGACCAAGCCATCGCATCCTTTTTTCTCGGATCACTTTCGCATTCACCTTATCACTGACGAACTGACTAAATATGTCGGTCAAATTGAGCTTTAAAATTACAAGCGTTTGCTGAGAAATCTCAGGGTATACTTTTGCCGCACCCTGTAAGTTGCGTTTTGGTGATGTAAGCAAACAATTATATCATCATCATATTTGTCTTGTAGATCCATGAAACTAAGATTCTATTTTAGACTGCCAAATCTCAGCCAAACTCATTGCCGCCCAATCCTATTCTGCAGACGCATTTACAGCCGTACCACTTTGTAGCTGGCACGGTTGTCAATGTAAAATGCCGTACCACTTTTCAGGGCCGATTCGAGACAACCGAGAAAATGCTCTCACCAGCAACCAGACTTTTAGGTTAAGATGCACTCAGTCTACTTCCGGCCCCTAACCCCCACTGGCCGACGCTCACCGTTAGCCCCCTGTGTCAGCTGAAGGAGTGGAATACCCTAACCCCTTTTCCCTCGACGCCTTCTGTGTCTTGATCTTGAGCGGAATACCACTTTTTGAAACGTTCCTGTGCCACTGCTTGCATTAACATAATTGCTCAGTGATAATAAATCTAATTCTGCCGTTCTTACGCAGACGTTCAGGATTCTCGATCGGCAATTTGTATGGTCCTGGGACTGGAACGATATGGATGGATAACGTTCAGTGTGATGGCGATGAAAACGGCCTGGAAGACTGCAGTCATAATGGATGGAACTACGAGAACTGCGACCACCACGAGGACGTCTCTATTTCGTGTGCCACTAACACATCAAATGAAATCGGTAAGCTATTTTCTGTTTTATTTGTCTTATTATAAAGTCCCATATATGACGGTTATTTTTTTAAAGTTCACACTTTATTGAAATAATTATGCTACTACTAATACAAATGTTGATAGCTTCACTTAACATACGCTTAAACGATATTCATTCATTGTGCTGTACTTTACATATTATTGTGTTATTGTAGCTTTTGTGTTGCACTTTTCCCCTTGCTTTTTTTGTTTGATTTTTGTTTGTATAGTATATCATTGATATGTTGCTAAACAATAGGCATTAGGTTTTATGGGCATGTCCCTTTTGGTTGCCCGCGTTATGCGAATAAAAATATATATCTCTCTCTCTTTCTCTCTCTCTCTCTCTCTCTCTCTCTCTCTCTTGCGTGTCACTTCCACAGGATGTATGATGATGATGAGGATGATCATGATGACAATGGCGATTTTTATTTTCCATTTTCATTCTATTTCGTTCAAGCATCAATAGAAACATGCGAATTTAAATAATTTCAGAACAGGACAGCGAGGCACAAAGGTTCACTTATAATTGTCGTCAATTTATAAAAAGGTAAAAAAAAGTATAGACCCAACACTCATAGCGCCATAAGGCGCGCACTGCAGCTGCAGCCGGCGCTTTGCGTCACAGACAAAGCGAGCATGCAGCTTATAGCCTATATAGGCTGTAGGCTAAGCCCGCATACACGGCCTTACAGCCAAACAGCCAAACCCAGCCCAGGTTTTCTGTTTACTGGTCTCCACCCTCGTAATCCATGCAACTACATGGATTACTACTCATTTACCGACCCAGAAGGGATAGAAGGCTGAGTTGGCCTGGTTGGTTGACCCATAGCGGACACTTTTCCTACGAAGTGGTGATATGTAAGCCATAGATCAGGCGTACATCAAGGAAAGTCCGCCAGCCAAAGACCGACGTCTTAACCACTGAACCACGCCGCCAACCATATTAGTGACAATTGCGACTACAGCTAAACCTTAGGTGGATAGAAAAACGAACACATTTACACCATTTAACAGTAGGTTAGGAAAAAGAACACATTCAATAAAAAAATTATAATGAAGATATGACGAAATACGGTGCTTGAGAAGTTTATACTTATGACCGCGCGTGGGCCTACACGAAGTGAATTATGATGATGAGAATTAGAGAGGCAAGAAAATGAGAGAGGGACAAAAATGGAACTGCACCATTAATTGTGAGCAGCGAGAGAAAACAGCAGAGACAGTTCGCATGATTGTGATTTTGTAATGTGGGAAAATGTTGATGCAGGCGAGAAACTCGGCTATCACAGACGGATACATGGATTTTGGCTTTTTTATTAATATTCTTCCGAAAAATTATGAACATGCGTGTACGTTATTGATCGCAGCAGACTATTGAATGATGCATGGCCTAACGTAGAGACGTTTTGATAATTCTGCAGTAGACTATTCGTAAAAAGCCAACACCCGTTTATCCTTAAACTTTTCGTGAATTGGAAAAGAGGGATGTTATGATATTTATGATTGTAACTTGCATTTCGGTTGCTATAAGCTGTTTGCTGACATTATTACTTGATTAATTGAATTGTGGAAAGAGTACGTAACAAGGATCGGATAAAGTTTCATCATTTTTTATCAATTGCATTCTATCAATAGGGCCTACAACAACTACTGCTACGACTACCACTGGCTCGGTGGCGTAGTGGTTAGGGCGTTTGACTTGCGACTGGAGGTCGCGGGTTCAATCCCAACCGCTGCAGCTGTCGAGTGCGACCTTGGACAAGTTGTTCACATACACTGTCCAGCGCCTCTCAAGTTACGACCTTATGGCGTATATAAATCAGTTTAAGATTAAGTTGGCCATCTCTCTGGTCAACTTTCGGGCGCACTATAAAATAGTTTTACTTTACTTGTTTACTTTATTTACGATCGCAACCGCAACTGTAACTCTAACTCTGCTAACTGACCAAGCATGCGCAGCAGAATATTATAATTCAATGCAGCACTGTAGCAGTGCTGACCAAAAAGAAGATAGCAGCTACTAACTTAGATAACTACTGTACGACACTCTCCGGCCCCAGGAGTCCAAAACATATCCTAACCTTTAAGGGAACTTGAAACGAAATACAACCCAATGAAACAAAGTGCAACCCAGGAAAAAACAAAGCATTTCATGTCACAATCCCCCTTTTAGTAAAAAGGTAATGGGCCACCTCTAACAATAGTCCTTAAACAATAATCAATTACGTAAGCCTAGAGGGAAAAACTTTATAACGTAGCCTCTGGTTATATAACGCACTATAGGCGACATTGAACAGCGTAACGTTAACGTCATGCAAAGGGGCACTCTCCCCATCCCCTTTGGTAGTGAGGTCGCATAACGAGAAAAGGTAAATTACTAATCAATAAAATGGTAGACCTTGAAGTAATGGACGTTAACACCGCAAGGGTGAAGAAACACACATTCGTGACATCATATAGGTATGATTATCAAATCATGAGACAGGCATCAAATGTAGGCCTATACGTTGAACCAGTAAACCGCGGCAGAGGTTAATACGCTCATATGAATACGCTCAACGCATTGTCCCACTACACAGTAGGTCATTTCGGGACAGTGGCGTGACCCGGCTTGACCTCAACATAAGAGACATGAAATCAGTAGTCAATAGGTCTAAAAGAGCGAACAACGTGGGAATATATGGCTATATGTATCGTCGCAATCATACCATAAGCGTCATAACGAAGAAACAAACATCGCATATGTATATTTGTCTGCGCACGCAAACGTTTTATACTGCCTTTATGACGTAATAATAATAATTATTATTATCGTTTATTACGCCACGCAGGCAGCATATAGTTACATGAACGACATTAAAACCATAAAAAAACATAAAAAGACAAACTACTAATACTACTACTACTACTACTACTACAAGAACATAAAACGTAAAACACGGAAAATACAAAATGTAGCCTACAAAAAATAAAATCACATCGTGAGTGCAACGGAAAAATTTTCGAATACCGCACGTTTTATCGCGTGAGTTCCATCATACGGGCACAGACCATATTTAGAGCGTAAAGCATTGCACTGATGTCTTTTAAGATATGCCAGGGTCTTTAGCACACTGCTTTCCGATTGACTAATTTTTTGCCAAAAAATCATTTTTCGTTGATCATTTAAGTGCGCAATTGACATTGTTTTGCAGAAAAACTAATATACGACGATAGTGGACAAATGTGTCGAATAATCGGCATGCAGATAACAGCGCAATGAGTCCACAGGTAGACATATCTTTGCAACAGCTGAAGCATAAGCACATAAGGCTCATATATAATTGCACATCAGCTGATTTTGACTCCGAATAACATCACACTGTCAGGTAAGCAAATAGGCAACACTCTACAGGGAGTGAATCAGCATCAGCTGATATGACGCAGCACAGGCAAAAACTAACGGCGCATATATACGCCTCGCGCATTCGTAAGGACATTCTTGTTACTATGGCCTACGCCTGAAGCAGGCGTGCCAGGCGTCAACATACGCTGCAGAGTAACTGCATAGCCAACGAAAGTTGCTGCGCATATTATAGGTAACCAAATAAGGTGTGCCTAAACAGCATCGGTGTAGTAGGCTACATGATAATGAAGCCTCCAAGCCCAACCTGCGCCAAAGCTCGTGGCGTCAGTGCAATCAATCTATCGATCGATCGATCAATCAATCAATCAATCAATCAATCAAACAAACTATTTTATAGGAATCGCCGAAATCGCGAGACCTGACATCGTGAGACGTGACAACGCGGCACCAGATCAAACAGTGGTGCTAGAACACGTTTCAATCGAATACGCTGAACGATAAGCGAATTAAATTTTGTTTGTCACGATTCGACAGCGGCGCTTATAGCCACCTGCAGTGTCTGCGTGCAGACAGCCATTCTGTCGGCGCTCGTACGGAGTCCCTACGGAGTCCCGCGGGACGACAACAGCAGCAGCAGCAACATCAGCGAGGACGAAGATAGAAGACAGGCAGGCGTCCGTGCCGGCAGCGAAAACTTCAGGGGCGTCGGAATCGGCAACGGCAGCCGCGGCAACAGCCGCGGACGACTGTTGCGAACTGTACCTCGTGGCGCAACGTGCTCGCTTCGCACTGATGCCGTGCGGACATGCGCGGTTCTGTGAAGCGTGCGCTATGCGTATGTCAGTTATGGATGGGGGATGTCCTGTTTGGTAATGCGTATTTTTATACTGCGCCGAAACGTTGACCACAGAGCTGGCCAACTTAGTCTGCCGCACATAAGAATAACTGAAACAGAAAAAATAGAATTAAAATATAAAACCGATGAGCGAATAAGTCCGGTGAACGGTCTAGAGCCATGAGATCTGTCCGACAGACAGAAACAGACTAGAGTGGAGGATAAGATTATCACAGAGTATCACATATCGTGCATAGCATTAAGTGAACAACGATTTCCTGGCTTCATAAACAAGTGACCTGGGGAAGTGTAGAAAGCTCTGGACTACAGACAAACGGTTTCCACCTCGTAGAATTCGCTGGCGAAAAGTTAACATCCCGGAATGCCAGTGAAAATCTATTATGAAAATAAGACGACAAATTATAGAGAAAAATCAGATACGCTAAGAAAATAGAAGATATAATTTAGGCCGCCAATACTATCCCAATTATTGTGACACGAAATAGGGGAAAGTCGTGTAACTGGATGCTGCATAATAATATACTATTTAGCTGCTTGATATTGTTGCGGTGTGCGGCAAGCTGAGCAGTTGTAGTTGTTGTGCTAGTTGTCGACACAGCAATACAAGTTATTGAAAGATGTCCCTACCTCCCGTATTTCTCAATTGATTAATACAATGATAATTATTTAACATTAGCACAAGAGCAACATGTCAAACTGTGTGCATCTGTTATTTCAGAAGATATAAGGCTAGCTGGCAGTGGACTTAGCTACAAGGGTAGACTGGAAATCAAGTACAGTGGATATTGGGGCACAGCGTGTGACTACGTTTTTAACAACGGCGCTGCCGTCGTGGCTTGTTTCATGCTCGGCTTTGGGTAAGTTTCCTTGTATAACAGTTATTTTTCATGCAGCTAACTATTAGTTCCTCGTTAATTGTAAATCTGTTTTGGGTGCAATATCTTTATATATTTGGAGAACACTATATCAAAGGAGCAAACAGATGATGACGCACTAAACGACAAACCATAAACGTGTATACAGGGTGGCCCCAAAAAAGTAAGCCACTACCAAATAATAAAAAAATCTTGTTAGATCGTATTAAAGCCTGTCAATGAGATTAGATTTATTCGTCAAATTAAAGTATGAATCAAGCACTATAATATTATTCCTTGGTATTAGATATTCTATGCGTGACGTACTTTCTGACCTCATCCGCCTCATCCGCAAACTAGCGATATGCGTCAAATACGGTAAATGAAATCAGCGCTTCTTCTGGCATCAGCTCGTCTTAGCAAGCTGTGAATTCTATATCTGAACGATCTCTTAGATGGAGATTTATGTCAAAAATTTTTAATTCCATATTTTCTGGTTTTCAAACGTGATTTTATCAGATGCATTGATTTTACCCGTATCGCAGCTTCAAACATAGCAAGTCATGACGTCACAAATTAGGTCACACATAGAATATTTAACACAGAGTTATTATATTCTTATGCTCATTTTATAGTCAAAATTGGTGAAAAATTTAGCCTTAATGACCGTTTTTAATACGATTTAATGATGATACTTGATAGTGGCTTACTTTTTTGGGCCACCCTGTATCCGTTAACATTTTGTTTCGAACATACCAAAAGTGTAGCAATGCAGTTAAACTCGTATTATTCAAGTCGTATTGTCTCTAATATGTACAATTGTGCCTTGTGGCAGTCAAACGCATATAGGCTACAGCGTATGGTAAACTTAAAAATTGTTATAAGAGATGTTTAAAATGTTTTGTTTAATTTTTACTACGTTCTAGTGTTACACAGATGCTTTTTAGTTTACGCTTACCCAAAAGTAATATGTATAATAACAGTTATGTTTAGTAGAATATGAAAAGAATCTACCAATCGACTTGTGATTAATATGCTGCATGCTGCCAGTCTGTTTACAAAGCGGTGTTTGTTTTTAGTACTGTCATATTTTATAGGTTCTGTTTTTTTCCGACTTTTAAATGGCATTTTGTACTATTTTGTATTTGTACAAAGTGGCCCAAAAATTGGGCCACTACAAAATTATGAAACCTCGTATTATAGCCTGCCATTGAGATTAGATTTCTTCGTCAAATTGAAGTGTCAGTCAAGTTCTGTAATATTTATCATTCGTTTATATTAAATATTCTGTGCGTGACCTACTATCTGACCTCAATAACTATGCCTGACCGGCAAATTAGCGATGTTCGTCATATACGGTAAATGATGTCAGCGCTCCTTCTGGCATCAGTTCGCAATAGCAAGCTATAAATTCCATTCCTAAACCGCCTATTAGAAGGAGATTTTGTATATAAAAAAATCTTCGATTTTCGTGTTTGCTTTTTATTCTGGTTTTCAATCACGATTTTTTGTCAAATACCTACAGTGATTTTACCCGTATTGCAGCACCCAACAAAAGTATTACGTCACGAATTAGGTCACAGAATATTTAATACGAACTTATAATATTGTTTTGCTCATTTTATACAAAACAAATTGATAAAATGTAGCTTAATTGACGGTTTTAACACGAGTTAGATTATTGATAGTGGCTAATTTTTGTGGCCACTCTGTATTTATTCAAGTATTAGCCTATGTAGACGAACGTTGTAAACTGTTTTTCTGAACATTCCAGAACATCATATATGACGCACGTTTTCCGCATATGCTAACACGTGACTTGAGTACGTATGGGTGCAGACGTTCCGGTCAAGAAATTGACAACATATACGGAGAAGGAAGCGGTACAATTTGGTTGGATTTAGTCAGCTGCTCCGGTTTGGAAGCGTCTCTCAGTGATTGCAGTCATGAGGGTTGGGGAATTCACGAGTGCGATCATCACGAAGACGTGGCTATCGAGTGTGATCCATCTCTAGCTGCCACAACGCTGCCTGCACCCGGTACAGTGATTGCCACAAGAAAGACTAGATCTTATTATTACAATTTCGTTGTATGTAACGTCTACATGTACACCGTGTTTTAGGAACAAACTAAGACAACTTATCTTTAACTCCATGTCTGCCATATAGGAAGAGAGTGCAATAAAAATGGGAAGGATTGTCAAAAGCCATTAACAAAACTTTGTCAAAAACCTAACATATTATAAATTATATTGAATGACAAAATTATTTAAATCGATCAGTGTTTCACGGACTTATTCAAAAAATAATGTCTTTTCTGAGACAAGATGTAGTACACATTGAGTTACTTGCTTTTATACTCCTTTACTCACATCAGCCAGAGCTCGTATAGTACAGTTCAAAATCCGAGTAGACTTTTCACGTGCAGTCATGAAATACGTTAATAACAAATATTGAGTCTGTCTGTGAGTTAATACTAGATACGCTGGCGTCCGCGCCATTTAATATCCCAACCCGACCTTCCGCCTCTCCGCTCCTAGAAAGTCCTATACTCAGCATCTTTACCTGCGATGTAAGCTTTTTACCCTGCTGACTTGTTTAATTTTAACTCACACATGCGACTGCATAATCGGGACACCGGTAAATTCGCTGTTAATCGATGGTTTAAATAAGTAGTTAACAGGGAGAAGGCACTCGGATGCTAAACACTTTCAAAGGGTTATACTTTTGAAAACTGAACAACCATAGGCAAATGCAGCATTATAACAAATTATAGCGCTTCCTTTTTACCTTGCGTCGAATGGCGCAATATAATTTTATATTTAATAGATTAATTGATTAATTGGCGCTACATAACGCGGTGTGTGGGAAATAGCCGAGCTTCTTGCCTTTGGTAATGTTTTTCGTATGCTTCTATGTGCCGTATGATATCGGCCAATCAACGTCAGCTTTGTCTGCAATCTGTAGACGTTGTAGACCACCGTCGAGTTTGGTCAGCAGGCAGGAATCAACATTGCCTGGAGACCGCCGCAGACACACTGTCAGACCCCATTTCTTTCGACATGTGCCGCAGTGGGCCTGTCCTGTTCGTAAACGGTTAAGTAATGACCACTGGCGTCGGGGAAGATGGTATTCCAACGAGAGTGTTGCATTCTGTATTTCTGGTCCTTATCTTGCACGTTTCTGATCGAAGTGTGAATGGATGTGTTTGTATTACTTTTTTTCAGTTGTTGTGACCACGGATCCGCTAATTCTGACGACTGCTGCTGTTGGTGATGTCACGACTTTGGACGCCGCAGAAACAACATCTGTTGTCATGACAACCATCCAGTCGACGACGGTTGCAGCTGCTGAAACAACTTCAGCGGCAGCGGACATCGAGACGACAACAGTCAACAGGGAGAAAACTACTACTACTAATTTAGCCACAACGTCAGCACTTCACACGACGGATATGACAACGAGTTCAAAGTTGACCACAAGTTGGGTGCCTACAACGATAACATCGACCGAGATCAAGACAACGAAACCGACAACGGAAGTGAGTGCGCCAACCACGACGCGACCACAGAGCGACTCGACTACAGATGCATCCACGCCACAAGAAACCACATCACCAAATGCGACCAACTCAACGAAAATCCACTGTTGCTGTCGCTGCTGTTATGCAGCTTCTTCCACCTGCAAAGTCTGCGACGGGAACAGTTTGACCGACGCGTCCGCCTGTGCCAACGAAAAACCCAGAATTATAAAGCCGGTGGATCGAACGACTCCGAAATTTGAGCCTCCAGTGGCCCTGAAAGGAAGCCAGCACCCAGAGAGACTGGCATACAGAGACGACTTTATGAAATTAGAGCAGCTGACTGAAACCCTGGCGAGTCTTTCAGAAAGTGAAAAGATCGATCTTGGCTTCAAATCTAACGAGTTGATTGCCGACTGCGAATACAACGGGTCGCCTTGTTCAGTTAAACGGTAAGTAGTCTTATAAATATTATAAATATAGGGTGTCTTGTATGTTGGACTTACCGCGTATTTTTCGGTTTTCTTTTTGTATGACTGCTATCAGCCTATTGCGATCGTTTGTCATATCTTTTCCATTGCACTTTCAGCCAAACTGCCCGCCGTGAATTTTATTCTGATATTCTGTTATTTTGTTCTGTTTTATTTGACATCTTCAGAAAAGTGAGAACGAATTATTGCATGTTTTCTTTATGGCGTTGAATTCCAGCAGGGTATTTTCTTTTCATTGGGTGAAATATGCATCACGTATCTGTCTCCACGGGATACAGAACTGCAGTGCAATGTGCAACTCCGGTAGTTGGAAATGAGAGTGTACTATTAAAAACGGTCAAAAATGAGATTATACTGGTCGGTATCTTGTGTTGTCTCAACGAAGCGATGTGCTTTCATCTTTATAATGATAATCAAAAACAGTAAATGACGCAACACGTTGTAATGTGAAGGGATTTCACTCTGATCACTAATCCGGTGTACGGCAACTGTTACATGTTCAACTCTGGATGGAACAAAAGTCATACGGTGAAAAAGACGTCACACAGCGGCAGAAATCACGGTGCGCCATAAAGGCCCTACGCTGTCTTTTGAGCAGATCTCCATTGTGCGTTAATTGAGACAACTGTATGCATACACTAATATTGAACAGTGTCGGTGAACAGAATTGTTTTTCTCAAGTTTTTAATGTAAAATCGTGTAGTGTCTCTGCTCCTCGATCAATAGCGATCTGTCTATTAGCAGTATCGATCAAGTTATTCATGCATGTTATGTATTCGCTATAGCAGATACGTGATATCCACCTGTGCCGTGCAAGCGTCGGTTACCTGTGCTGCGTAGGTTTGACTTTGGTAGCGAATCTGCAGCAACACCAGTACGTCACAGACGCCGGCACGACAGCGGGCCTTATCGTTCTTGTCCACTCGCAGAATGTGATGCCGTTTCCCGAAGACCGTGGAAAGCTCGTCAGTCCCGGATATCAAACCGAGATGGCAATTACTCAGGTACCCGTACTCCAGGATCTGTGGTGCATAATAATAATAATAATAATACAAAATTTATAAAGCGCCATAATACCGTTAGGCGGCTACAGAGGCGCTGGCGGAACATGCAGAACCGACGCTTGCAGAAAGCAGTATAAAACATGTGAGTTTTAAGTGTGAATTTGAAAGTAGAAACAGATTTGAAGTTTAACACAGCAGGTGGCAGTGAGTTCCAAGTCAGGGGTGCGGCAGTGTTGAACGATCGTCTGGCGAATGATATCCGTCGAAATGGCACGCACAGCAGTGGGACGGACGACGATCGAGTGTTGCGTACGCTGGTGCGCAACGAGATGTGCTGGCTCAGATACTGCGGATATGACGTCTGCTGAGTCTTGAACGTCAGCACGGCCAACTTGTAGTTGATGCGCTGTTCAACAGGCAGCCAGTGCAGCGTCTG
>Ga0056115_1001303_pt1 | contig 11733 bp, 8 predicted proteins | sample WorMetOlspDAHAB1_FD_77007 | JGI IMG/M metagenome (GOLD analysis project Ga0056115, IMG submission 77007) | Marine gutless worms symbiont microbial communities from Max Planck institute for Marine Microbiology, Germany - Olavius sp. DAHAB.1 ... | reverse complement strand
TACGGTTCGGTTTGCGACCAAAGTGAACCGAGCTCATGACCAGGTTCAGTTCGGTTCAATATGGCGGACGTGTATATGCGAAAATAACAAAATTGTAATTGTAATTATCATGTGTAGTAAGTTAATGTTTTTGCAGCGCTTTAAATACACTGATCACTATTACATTGCAGACATATAGTGCTCTCGTAGGAGTGCACGTTTTGTCAGCTGTGGTTCTTAAAGATTAAAAGTGAAAGTGAAAGTGAAGCAGAAAAGTCACCGTCATATAGGTATGGCACCAAACTTATGCCGTGTGCATTTCTATGTATAGGCCCTAGTAATACCTAGTAATACCGTACTGCTGGCTGTCGTTATGCACTTTTTATACCACTCTACTTCCACGCTGCTTCGCCGATGCTGCTGTAATTCGTAATTATTGGAATAATCATACTTATTCTCAATTTTTTTATATCAACAGACGCCGTATTGAACCAAAGTGAACCGAACTGAACCAAACTGAACCGAACCGCAAACGTGTTTGGCCTGTCAAAATCACGCCTCTAGTCATTCAAAGGTATGATTTTATAGCTTATTGTTTTGTTGACCATGGGATCTCTACTACAGAGGGCGATAAATAATAATAATAATAGTGTTATGTCTGTTTCTTGTGAGAAATAAATTACTAAATAATTGCACAAACTAGTTTATTATGAACATCGCGCACATGGTATACAAGAGTCTCAAAACTACTGTTGAAATAATAATGGAACCCATTATTATTTCAGAGTAGATTGCAATGTAAACTTAAGCGATAAAAGCACGCAGATCACGAATCACAATATAGATTTTAATATAATAATAGTATTTTAATAATGTGATTTTACAACATTATTATCACGTTGACAGTGGATCGTCCAGACGCGTCACTGTGCAAAACGCACGGTCGGATCACGCTCTTTAGTTCCTCCGGTTACCTCTCCAACCTGGCCACCGCGGCTGACTCAACAACACCGGCTTCTGCGAGAGAACCCACCGAGGCAGCCCCGGGCAGTGAGGCTTGCCCGTGGACAATCGTCGTCCGCCCGGGACAGACCGTCTCGCTCCGGGTCATCGTGTTGCCCTTCGACGGGGTCGGAGCCGGCTCGGAAGGCCCTCCGCGGCGCGCTAGCGACTATAACCCATCCGGCGTTGGCTACGGCTGTACGGCGTCCTTTGTCATTCGGGAACCTCCTGACCCGCTGGGTGAGACCACGAGCCAGCCAGACGGCTCGGGTCGGCTTCGTCGTCACCACTACAGCGTCTGCGCGCGCAACAGTCGCGAGCGCCATCTTTATACATCCGCCGGAAGTGCAGTGAGTGTGCACGTGACGTCGACGCGGTTTGCCAGTCACGTGCACGCGAACCGGGTACCAGCGTCGCGAAACTTGGTTCCCCGTTTCATTATTAACTACGAAGGTGCGGAATACGTCCTTCGTTTATTTATTTGATCTTTTATGACATAATATTGTATTTTTATTGTATTTTCTGTATTTTATTGTATCTTTATCTGTCTCTGTCTGTGTATTTTCTGTGTACTTTATGGGCCATGCAGCATGAAATAAATTGAACTGAATTGAATTAAATGACAATTAATGTACCACAGTATAATGTAAAGTAAAGGTAAAGTCCTTCCTGAGCCATTTGGCGTTGAGCTCTGATTCTACGTATCTTCAGCCAGGCTCCAGCCAAAGCTGCAGCACCATGGACACGGGACCAGTGTGTCACTTATGCTGGTACCAAATGTACTGCTTGATGACAGAGATAGCGACAACAATATTAAAAACTAAGCAAACTAACTAGTAGATTCATCAATAATTGAGAAAGAGAAGTCAATATTCCTTACGATTGTATACGATTGTATAATAAATAAAAGAATGGGTAACTTAAATCAGTATGAACGAATAATAAATAATGAAACAAATAATGAAATAAAAAATTCGGCATGTGTGTGTGGCAGCGGTGGGCTGCGCCGACCTGCAGGCGCCGGCAAACGCGTGGTTGACTCGCGCCGGGGAGAACGTCATCATTCGTTGCAACGAGACCCACGAGACGTGGTACTTCACGTGTCAACGAGGTCGATGGCTCGGTGACGCCGGAAATTGCTCGTCCGGTTCGTTACGTCTATGGGTCAATGCGTGCACGTCATATTGCCCGAAATCCACCATAACCTATACATTCGTTTAATCCATGTTTCTTTGTTAACTTTGGATGCTCATATACCACTTGTATTGTGTAGCTTTTCGCTCGTTTTTTATAAGTCTGCTACCACTCGTGGCGAAACGAGATGAGTACGTATTTGTATTGCTGTAACCACTGGTTATCCTGATATTTGGAACAACTTATTTCTCCTAAATTCTGTATTGTATGTATGCTTGTCTGCCGTTCTTTTACCTTGTTGCTTGTCAGCCGTAAGCCACCACATAGACCTAAAACACGTGCAATAAATCCTCGATAATGATTATAAAACAAATGCTGATAAAATTCTAGGACGAGTTCGTAGCTATAATAACCTGCTTTACAAGTGTCTGTTATCGAGATCGGCAGTTCGCATTTTTAATGAGGTTTTTGCCGTGTATTTTCGGCCGCAGAAAGTAGCCAGATCGAGTTGCCGTTGCCAGTGGTCAAAAAATTAGCTATTAAGTTATATATTATAAAATCGTGTACGAAGTAGGCCCAACAAACGTAGAAATCACAGGACGTCATAAAATATATAAAAAAATGATGAAAAATTTAACGGGTAAGGAATACAAAAACTGTACAGAGGACAGCTAATAGTATACGGATTAATCATTACAGTTAACATCTAGCTTATACTGCAGTCTGCAAACAATATCGAAAATATATCCCTAAGTCAAAATCACGAACAAATAGTAAACCTGTTTAAGTTTAAAATTATGGCGCGCCAAACTGGCATTTATTCACAGTTGTCGATAGCGTTATTGTCGAATTATCGATATAAGCAATGCGAACTGCGAGCGCCTTTAACCGACTGGTGGTCCTTAGTTATGTCAAAAGCCGTGGCAACTTGGCCGATTGTCACGAAAAACTCCCGGTTTCACAATACCCATTGCGCTAACCTAACTCACGGAGTGATGGCCAGGCTGAGTTGACTTGGATGGCTAATTAGCACAAGAATATCGCAAGGAAACATCGGTGCAGAATTTTATTTCGATCAATTGAACAGACTTTTGTTTACATGTAGGAATGCAACCACTGCAGCACGAAGACCTGGTTGAAGACATCGTTTTTCCGACGCACGGTAATTTGACGGTGATACGCTATATATGTCAGTACAAACGTCCATCTATCCTTGCTTGAAATACAACGGATTACAATTACGTCTTCTGTTAATAACAATTATCGTTGCCATGTTGGAGGTATACATACTTGTTGCAGCATGTAGCGTCGACGGTAAATTTGCGTGTTCTTGCTAACTTTTGTGTGCAGAATTATACACCAGTCCAAATACACGGTTTGCGAATAACATTGACATAAGAAGAATTTTACGGTTTCCGCATTTTAGCTTTGTTTTTGTGTTTGTTTGTCAGTCACTGCACCTCATGTATAGGCCTAGCTTTGTCATAGAAATAAACCGATTTTGACAATTTTTGGTTATCGCAAAAATTTGACACAAGATGGCAGTGAACACCGTGGCATCACCACCTTAAAATGTCCGAAAAAGAGTCGATTTCCAATGATATCCAACACCGGAGATAGGAAGTGTGTTGATAGCTGTGATGCGGCACTGTAGTGTGCTGTCGCCGAATCGGTTTACCGCCCTAAGCGGAAGAAATTAGCAAAGTAAGTCACCGTGAAAACATGTTTTTTCTTCGACGGAGACTGTGTTAGAGAACTTTAGATAACAACAATTTCAATGATTCTAAAACATTATTATAGTAGGCCTACCGCTTATTTATGTGTGCTTATTGTAAATAGTCACAAAACTTAGCGTAATTTTGCGATATCGTTCGCAGGATTGGTGTTGGCCGTTCTGACTGGAATAACTCTTGGCATCGCAATGGGAATGGTTCTACTGGTCACCGTTCACTGCGCCCGTTATCGGTATTTGCTTCTTATACGACGTACATTGCCTCTCAATCCAGGGCGGACTGGCCCACCTGGCATCCTGGCATTTGCCAGGTTAGTCCGCCGGCCAGGTGGACCACCAAGTCAAATGTTGAAGTACGTTAATCGACTCGTGCCTACCCTGCTAACAGAAAAAAAGAGTAGAGAGGGAGAGGAGAGAAGGGAGCGAGGAACGAAGTCACAATGAGGAAGTAAGGAAAGGAGGAAGTGGAACGGAAGAGGAGTCAGCTAAGGATATTTTGGATATAAGTGCAGGGGTCCCCGAATTCCTTACGCCGCTGCTGACGGGGCCGGCATGCCTACTTACTTAACCAGTGCCGGTTTAAAGAGTCAGTCCTCCCCTGTCTCAGCTAGTGTCTTTCTATAACGGCCTAAGTATAATCTAGTCTGCTGTTACTACTTGCTGAAGCATCAATTTGTGCCAAAACCTTTGAATGAAGCGAACACGTTAGGCTGTGTTCAATGTAATAGTTAGTCTATGAGAGTATTTTGTACAGCGCTAAGGATACTACATGTAGTATCGTGCGTACAGAAACGCCTTTAACAAAACAGCTTCAGTAACGTTTGGATTGCAGACTGGGTCTGCAGTCAGACCGGCAATGGCGAAAGCCCGACCAAGCATGCTGCTATACGCAAAGCAGGTTCCGGACGTGTTTTATGTGTTAAAGGTAGGCCAATAACTTACATAGTGCCACAAGCCGCAAAACTGCAGCGGCGCTTTACGTCACAGATAGAGCGAGCGTGCAGTCTCTATACGCCGTAGGCTAAGCCCGCGCACACGGGACTTTGACCTGATGCGGCCACACGCAGCCCAGGTCTGCCGTTTAATGGCCTCCGCACCGTAATCCATGCAAGTACATGGATTAGTACTCATTTACCGACCCCGGAAGGATGGAAGGCTGAGTTGGCCTGATCGGTTGACCCATAGCGGACAATTTACCCTTAAAGTGGTCACATGTCAGCCGTAGATCAGGCGTAGATCAGGGACAGTCCACCAGACAAAGACAGACGTTCTAATGACGTCACTGCACCTGATATATATTAGCAATTCACAACGTCTTAAAATACACGTTAACGGACGCGCACAGGTCTCGGTGGCGCAGAAAGCGACATCGCGCTGGCAAACTGGCAACGAGTTCGGTCAACGGCGCTTCGGTGTTGTACACCAGTGCGCCGACAATGGCAGCCTACTTCCGGCGTCGAGCCGGCGGCGGTGTGGGCGGCAGCGGAAGCGGAGGATCTTTCGTCGATGAGCCGTATCCAGCCCTGCTCATCGCCGGATCTTCGGCGGCAAATGCCGGCGACCTGGAGAAGGTGTAGTAGACCAATGCGGAGGCGCCATGTCCAGAGAGAATTTTACACTTCGTCATATCTACGTGGCTCTTTTATGCGTACTGTGCCCTTGCATCCATAGTGTTGTTGCTAAACGCGTTCATTTATAACAACCAGAACAAAAACAAGAACAACATTAACAACAATAATAATAACGATAATAATAGGCCCTAGTAATAACCTGGAGAAGGTGTACGACTATGTGTATGCGTTATTTAATTACCGATAATAAAAGTAATTAATCTGTTAGAGCAGTTAATTACAACAAGAGTTAAATATTAAACTATTAAATGTTAACACTAAACTGACCAGCTTCTTGCTGCAGAAACGACCCATAGACCCGGAGAAGGTGTACGAGTTCTCGTCGGCGACTCCCGACTTCGAGTCACGTGACGATGACGTCATCGACTGCTGTCCGCGCCACTACCAGATGGCGCTGGTCGACGCGACGACGCGAGCTCCGCCGTCGCTGGAGACATTCCGCCCAGGGACCGAGGCGACGCCGACGGCGGCAGCGCCCGGCGTCGGAGAGTGTTGTCCGCTGATGAGCGCCCAGCAGCGCTACGGAGCGGCGGCTGCAGTTGTCCGGCTACATGACCGACGCAGGTCCAGTCCATATTTCGTCCTTTCGCCGTCAACGGGTCCCGAGTTCGGTTCTTACTCACTGTTCCCGCTGCCCTTTCAGGGGCGCGACAACTATTTTTACTGGTAGGGCAGGCTCTCCTCCCCCTTCCTTCTCCCTTCCCTTCCCTCCCTTGTCTCTCATTTCCCGTTTCTCTCTCCTTTCCCTTCCCTCATTTCATCTTTCCCTCCTTACCCCTTCCCCGTCCCGTAGCAGTAGGGTCCCCTGTAAGCTCCTCTAACGGGATCTTGGGCGGAGCCCCAGCCGAAATCGAATTTGATGCATTTTTGCTTCAAAATATGCCATCTGGTGGCATAAATTTCGGTGATTTTCATGAGAATCAACTCACCAAAGTTCAAAATAGCAGGCTACGCTGTCGGTTTACAGTAAGTAGTTAAGAAATACTGGTAGGGCAAAATGTATAGTTTGCTGGTAGGGCAATTACCCTACCTGCCCATTACATTCCCGCGCCCTGTGCCTTGTCCACATTTCGTCTATTTCGGTGAAGTGACAACTGCGACGGGTAGTGAGTGAATGAGTAGAGTTTAACGCCACACCCGACACAATATAGGTCATTTCCGCCGTACCTCGATTAGCTAGTTTGTGTTGCTGATCTACCTGGTCGTCGTCGCCTGCGCGCTTCCTCATCACGCCGGCTGTCAAACACTTGAAATAATCGTTTTTTATACTTACAAGGTGGTCCAAAAAACTGACACCCTTTGTTTTGTACGCCTTAATTTCATCAGATATTGACCGATTTTCAAACTTATTTCACTGTCTGAATCAGGAGAACATTGGTAATAATACTGTCGCTAAAGATCCCACCACATCTCAAGTGTGTCGCTGCACTACCTTGTGAAATGTCAGTGTCTTAAAAGCTACAATTGAAAACAAGACGACTTCTGTAACAACACATTTTAAGAGTGCGTCGTACGGCAGCAAGGTGGGTACGTTATACAGTTTAACTATAACTGCAGGATGTGTCAGTTACTTTAGATAATAACCGAGACGATAAACACGTTGTTTCCTATTGTTAATTTCTTAAAATTTGTTGTTACAGAACTCGTCTTGTTTTTCGTTGTTGTTTTTAAGACACTGACATTTCACAAGGTAGTGTAGCGACACACTTGAGGTGTGGTGGGATCTTTAGCGACAGTATTATTACAAATTTTCTCCTGATTCAGACAGTGAAATAAGTTTGAAAATCGGTCAATATCTGATGAAATTAAGGCGTATAAAAACCGTACAAAACAAAGGTTGTCAGTTTTTTTGGACCACCCTGTACATACTTACTTACTTACGGCAACTTTACTTTTTTTGAGATCCCCCTTCAAAGCTGCTGACGTCAAGAATTAACCCTGTTGCTACTGTGACGTGTAGGTGCGCCAGATGCGATTCGACAGACGACGACGGTGCTGACATCGACACGCCCTCGTTGTCTCAGCAGCCGATCGACTTCCCAGGTCACACCCCGGAGCATCATCCACTTCCGGTCGGCACCGACTGTTTCCGCCCGCGTCTGCTGGATGTCGCCTCTAACAGTCTGCTCATCAACGTTAATGACGACGAATCCGTCACCAGATAGCGCCACCGTCGCTTTGTTTACATTTCGATCGCCGCCGCTGCAAAAATATTCTACAGGGTGATCCAAAAAGTAAGCCACTGCCAAATTGTCGATAAATCATTTTAAGGCCTGTCAATCTTTTAGATATGTCGTAAAATTAGTTTCAAACACTATAATATCAACACGGTAATAGATATTCTATGCGTGACCTAACTTGGGACGTCGATTACTGTGCGTGAGCTTTGAAGCTGCAATATAGGTGAAATAAGTGATAATGATGTTAGGGCCTTTGAAGTAATGACCTTACAGCGCTTTATAAATCAGTTTATAATAATTATTGTTAATAATTGTTATTTATTATAATTAAAATTACATAATTGGCACTCCCTGTTACACCAGCTTGCCTTATAGCAGCAATTAAGTTGGTGGAAATTCCTGTAAAACTTTTTAAATCTTCATCGGTTCTCTCTTTCATGCTTTCAATTATGAGTTTAATCTATATACTTATTTTATCCATATCACAGATTCAGGCACATTACGTCAGGCACAGAATACTTAATACCAGGTTTTAGTATTTTAGTTATTTTTTCACTCAAATCTTAACAAATAGCTAACCTAATTGACGGGTTTGAAATACGATTTATTGATGATTTGGCAGTGGCTTACTGTTTTGGTGCATCCTCAACAGCTTGTTAGCTTTTGCCCCGTGAGGAATACGCGATTACGATTGTTTTGTCGAGTCGACGCGAGCAGATACCAGATACGGCTTCGTACAAATAATTATTCAGCAGAAACGCCACGTGATTCGATAATATATCGGGCGCAGCAACGTCAGCGAATTGAAAAAAATCACGCCGCCGTGTCGTAGTCTGAGCGTTTCTTGCCGGACCGTTAGGCCTACGTGAAATCAAAAACCCTTTAATTCCATGATTATCGAAATGGCATTGTTTTCTTGGTATGTCAGAGACATAGCGACAAACGAGCTGCAAAAGGTGATGAATGCTCCCGTACGAGATTTAGATTATCGCTAACAAGTTTATAACGTTAAATTAAATAGGTCAAGCGGTATAAGTGGCGAAAACTGCAGCTAAAAAGTCAGGTTGTACTGTAGCGAATATACGTATTCTTATGTTTGTCTTCCTTTTCTGTTATTTTCATATTTCTAACTTTGATGCATTATAACACTTACACGCTGCAACAGATAACGTTGTTTATACCACATAACCCAATTTTGAACGGTCGCCGTAGAATACCGTCTCATACATGTCCAAAAACTGGTTATTACAAGAGACCCAGCTAAGATAGAGACCTCTAGCCAGCTTATTAGTGTTTGTAAATAAGGTTTAACGTCCTACATGACACATAATGAGTCATTTTGGCGACGATTTTACAGGCCACATAACCAAACCAACAATGTCAAAACACTGAAAGACAACATGGTCTGTCGAGATGTAAGTGTATGAAAGATAGGCCTAATGTGCGAACTTTGATTTTGCATAACGATGATATGAGCAAATTTAAGAAATCGAATTCGATAATTTATACTTTGCTGATATTCACAAAATATTCGAGTAGGTCTATCACGCGGAAACCGGACAAGGAATTAGTTAGCGCAGCGTTTCTTATTCCAGTTAAATTCAGAGAATCTGTATGGCAAAAGCTAGTACATGTAAACACATCAGTAATCATCATCATCATCATCATCATCAATACGGTAATCATTTCTACTTTGTCTATTGCCAGAAGAACGCGCGCGTAGCCCATTACAATGTCTACGGTCAGAGCAAAAGTATAACCATAAAAATAAATACAAAAAAATTGATAAATCAAAATAACATGGTGGTTAGCTAAAATGTCTCAATATTTCACAGTTAATGGCCAGACAGAACAAGAGTGTCTCGAGTTTCCGTTTGAAGCAGTTAGGACTAGTCTCATGACCGAATGTTTTCTGGCAGAGCGCTCCATACCTATAGACCTGCGAAAGAGAACACGCTTTCTCCTAACTTTGTACGCAGAGGCGTAATTAGTATAACTAACTAAATCTAATATGAGGAAAGTTTTGCGATTCACGCGCCGGCAAAATTACGGTACGAAACCGTGGCAAACCGGTAAACGACGGCCAATCATACAACACATGCACTATGAAGCAACAATAAGCGAAACGAGATACAGCACTTTATACGAACATTATTGCAAAATGTAAATCGATACAAAACGTCGACAGCTGGAGTAGTATGTATTTAACGTCAATACTAGACGTAAGAAAAGGTACCGCACCTACTCACACAAAAAGTTGCGCAAACTTTTCTGAACATGCAATTTGTGGGCAAATATCAACCCCAACAGATTTGTTTTTATGGAGTAATTTTGCAAATTATTTCAGCAACAGAAGCTGTAAACACTACAGATTATAATATCATTAAGCCAAAAATACGATTTCCTACAAAAAGACATCCCTCACGACGTTATTAGCAACTACAGAATACGTTAGTGGTTTCAAAAAAGACGAGCATACGTCAAACTGTACACGAGGAATAAAACATTTATAGAACACTGAAAAATATTTTAAAACAACAACGTCTTTGATTCCTCGAAATATAAATCAAGTAACAAGATTCAAGAAAATCAGTTGGCATCATAACCAGTCTCAACCACTATGACAGAAAAGAACGCAGTTCAGCTACGCAACTTAATTACACGTTATTCTTCACCACGTAATTGCTAGCCAGTTACACAGGTTTAACACTTCATAATTAACAAGATTTCAATAGAATACAGTATACAACACACCACACAGCTTACAGTATGCGGTAGCAGCAGGAGCCAGTAGTGCACAAGCTAAATCGACGCCACTAGAAAATTACCATAAGAAGCAATTTATAACACAATTGTAGTAAGATACACCAGGCCGTTCAAGACAGATTCAATATCAAGCAATCCACAATGTACCACACATTACAGACTGTGATCGGTCTCTAGTCTACATATAAGATGATTACGCAAAAGCTTTACTTGAGCAAATTGTTGTGGCTGTTGGCTATCAGGGACCATCGACTTCTCGGCCACCACGAGCCGAGGCCTTCAGTAGGCCCAGTGTTCAACCCGTAACCACGGTGTGAGCGTGTATGTTTTGGTACAAGGCTGAGACGTACGCATATGTGTGGCGAGCAGTCGTTGTCCAGTGTCTTTTAGTTCGCCGGCCACACTGGCCTCTCGTCTCACCAACCCATACGGGACAAAGCGTCAGTAACCCAACGAATGTTGGCACCAGCGCAGTGGTCAAACAGAATGCAGCAACTTCAACAAAATTGATTGATTGGGGTTTAACGAAACTCTCAGCACAAATATCGTGCCTATGAAAAGTATGTGAAATTAATGAGACAATGTTTCAGAAGGTACTGTTTAACCTCTACTCGGAGTTCATACAACTCGCCAGAATACATAGGGTGACACGTCAGTGTATATACAGTAGTTACAACCACCATAACTGGAGGTACACTAAAGTGTATGTTGTCGTAACTTAAGTTTGCCTGCAAAGTGCAAACTGTTCGGAAGGGAATTATACACCAGTCAAATAATCCACCTGCAAATAACCTCGGTAAAAGAATTGCAAGATTTCCGCATTTTAACTCGCTGTTTAGTGTGTTCAGATTAAATATACCTCTAAAATGGCGGCGAGGCTTTATGGACGACTCAATGACGTCGCTGCACCTCATGTACAAATAAGCAACTGGCCCCACAAGATAGACCAGGCACAACATACAAATACGAACATCTACACAACTATCATGGCATCACGATCAAATGGGCGGAAACCATCACTCAGTTCAAGCGTGGAATGAGCTGATGCGGACGAAGTTTCTGCAACACTGCAGTTTGGCAGCATCCAGAGGGCAGCAATGTCGGAAAGATTTTTAGTTGGCTTTGAAAGTACGTCCCCTGAATCGGAAAGTCACACACATGGCTATATTTCATCATCATCATCATCATCATCATAAACATTTTAAAGGTGGCCTAAATAATGTTAATTATTGCAAGGACCACAGGTGTCCAGACAGTTACGGTAGTGATATATGGTAACAGTAACACACGAGTCATATGATAGTGTCTT
>Ga0056115_1001302_pt1 | contig 11736 bp, 7 predicted proteins | sample WorMetOlspDAHAB1_FD_77007 | JGI IMG/M metagenome (GOLD analysis project Ga0056115, IMG submission 77007) | Marine gutless worms symbiont microbial communities from Max Planck institute for Marine Microbiology, Germany - Olavius sp. DAHAB.1 ... | reverse complement strand
GTATTTTGTTTTAATCTTTTACAGTAGTAGGTATTGTATGTATGTTGCTATCTGTGTTGTATTGTATTGATTATCTTGGTGTCATGGGCCTTGTGCCTGCTATTGAAAATAAATAAATAAATATAATTAATCATTGTCACGCTTGTGGCCTATACTTATAGGCCACAATGCGATCTTTCCGCCTGCAACTTTCCCGGCGTCGCGCACCGCCAGTCTCCCCCCCCCGCGGCGTCGACTGCGACAGGAACGTCGTGTGCACGCAATGTATATGCGCGCTTCGCTGCATATAAACTTCGTGACTATGGCGTTAACCGCAGGAGATGTTTACAGTAACCCACACCGTCAGATATTCGAGCGAAGATCGAAAACCCGACGGCGGCGGATGTCGGCGAATGCACTTGGTGTTGTAATCCGGGCAATTATTAGCGCATGTGCATGCGCTGACCGACCAGTCGAACGTGAGAGACACGATCCATCAATGTATGACTGTCGATATCGCGTCTAACACTTTGTCACCCGACCAGCGGTGACGTCTAGCGACGAGGAAATACGTCTGAATATAAACGAAAAGCACTGCCCGTCACGAAACTCAACTCCTTAAATCGGTGTGCTATGTGGATCAGTCACGTGGACCAACATTACTGAAACGCAGCACATGTCATGACTTCCATCTGTTCTCTTTTATCCGGGTTTACTTTACGATATCGCAGCACGCATAGAACGTTTAATACCAACTGACCAGATTCTTGTGCTTGTTTTACACTCACACTTGACAAAAAAAGTCTATAGCCTCATTGGCGGGTTTTTATACTATTTAATGATAATTCGATAGTGGCTTACTCTTTTTCGCCACCACCTGCGAACGAACGCGTGAAGTCTTATTCGGCGAGTTGCTCAGCAGAAAATCTGGCCTCTCTGAAGACCGATCGCCACATTGCTAACCGACTAAACGTCGACGCCATCTTGATAACAGATCTGGCTACTCTCCGTCGCCTGCAGCTCAGTGGCGTGTCACGTGCCAGCCAATCATAGCAACGGCCGGCAGGGGATCCATGGGGATCGGCTGCTGGTTGCCGGCTACGGATACACTACCTATATATAAAATACAGTCACTCAACGGTCGACGAACACTGATCAGCATTCGGTCCATCGGATACAGGCAGTGTATAGTGTCTTGTAAAACTATTACTGCAAGTGCTGTCAAAAGTTATAGCTCTATCGAAGTAGTCCTAAACGATTGAAGCCTATGCAAGAATAGACACTTCGTATTACATACACGACTTTCATTTTTTCATATCCGCAATTTCAGACTCATGAACCAACCCAACCCACTGAAAACACACATTTCGGACCCACAAACGACGGACCGAACCCAACCCGTGAGTCAACCCAACCCACGGACAACTCTGAGAGTGCTGTGTGCATCAGTTTGCATCACTAATTTGGAAATACGGTTTTGCGTTTAGTTTATTAATGTACATAGTACGGTGTGTTTGTGTCCTATCCGTCGTCTGTCTTTCACTATTTTGTACGTTGTCTGTTTTCTGTGAAAAAAAGTTGTATTGTATTGTTTCGCCAAATACGTCCGTCGGCGATTCAGGTGGTGTACGCGGTTGCACAAAATGCGAAATTGCACAATGAAGCAGGATCTCAGTAAGTGATAGAAGTGATCTGTCATTGTAGATCAACTGGAAGCATCGACCTGAGATGCAGCCTGAATGCTAATGCTGCAGTGCATCTGATTGACCTTACTGACTCAGAAAATGCAAGGTTCCAGACATTCATTCATATTCGTTCTCAACAGAATATATGCAATTGAAGTGAAACGTATAATACAACTGAATACAACAGATATAAAAATGATATGCAATAAAAGGAAATGATAGTAAAATAAATATCAATTAGACGTTTTCTTCCCGAGTTCTGTTCTTTTTCTAGCAACAAAAAGTCGATGTGTAAGCACAACGTAGACTAATTCTACAAAAAAAACTTTATAGCAGGCTAACAGAAGGGTCACAATTGCTGGTCGGTCACCAGTACGCTATCAACAGCATGCATATTTAACATTCAAAACGTAAAATTCGAATGTGTACATGTAATTTTAGCAATAAATCACACATTAATTACTCTACTCTAGTCTAAACTATTTCACACATAATGTCATACATGACACAAGATTAGATAACATGAAAATCAATAAACACGTAGTCTACTAACATCCTCAGACCAGTAGGCGTACACAAGTGCTTGAATATAGACAATAGCAATAGATAATAGCACCAAATCACAGTTAAAACTGAAATTGAGGTCAACTTTTTACGTTATTGCAGTTTAATTAATTAGACCCTCCCTAAGTCGATTGCCTGGGTACTGTACAAAAGTCCGTACATGCACGGGTCGTGTAAATCAGGGATCGCGCGAGCAAAGTCGCTCGACGAAGGCTTGGCCGACCGCATCTCGGCTATAACAGCAACGACTTGCGACCAGTTACTTTTTCATTACGTTGACGGCGGCACTCGGACATCGATTTCAATTTACTGGTGGCAACTCATTCCGCCTGTCACGACGACGGCCCCGACACGACCAGGTCAAGACCGCTCGAATAAATGAATGCGGCCAGTCACAGCGGCCGCTGCCTCACTCCGTACGTTCCATTTTCTTCTGGGTTGCAGCGCTTACGCTCAGACTCGTCTTTAAGTGGGAAGTGGTGGCACGGGGACAAGGGGGGGGGCGCTCTGGCAGCTGATTGGTACTGCTGACGAAAAGAGATATTTTTGGCCACAGAAATGTAACAATAACATGAATGACAACTTTGCGGCGGGCTTTCAGATGGGTCCCAAGAGCCACATTTCCGGTCATCAGTTCAATGTTATATGCGAAATGAACACTCCTGAATTCATTCAAATGTGTCCAAACAGTTCGAGCAATTGAGCACATATTTATTACGTGATTAAATGATTATACAGTAACTCAGAGTTGTTCGTGGGTTTGGTTGACCTGCGAGTTGGGTTGGGTTGGGTTGGGTCGGTAATCAGTCCGCAATTTTTGTTTTCAGTGGGTTGAGTTGAGCTGGGTCGATGAAAATGGACCCGTGGAGAACTCTGCAGCAACCTATTCTGTTCTACGGCCCTAGTTAGCTCTAAACTAATTCATGCATAACGCCCTAGGGATCCTTGGTGTTTCATTTTTCACTATGAGAACACTTGAGCAGTTGCGGATTCAAAGGGGGGAGCGGTTGGGGCGGCCGCCCCCTATTGGCTCAGAATTTTTTTTCAAAAGCGCCTTTTCCGTGTAAGAGGCATACAGTCCGTTGTGTGCATTTGCGATAAATGACGACGGGACTGATAAATTGTCTTCGGCCCCCCCCCTTCAAAATTTTTGGATCCGCCACTGCACTTGAGAACTGTTTGCTCGTGATACTGGCAATGCTGCACCGATGGTAGACTTGTCTTCGTGACGACTCGATTTTAGGAGTTGATGACAACGACATATACGAGTACGAATGTAGTCTCAGTCGGTGTGGGACCCGGGACCCGCATGCAGGATAGGATCTGCATACAATACTGAAGGTATACGAACGATGCAAAGAAGAGCCAGGGTGACGTGTAAGCTGGTACTCAGACGTACGTCACAAGCGCGAGTCAGCAGCTGACGAATCGCCGCAGGGTGCAGTTTCCATCAGTCATCAATGTGTGCATTACATACTGATAAATCGTTCAGCGCCATTTACACGCATATTAATTTTAATATGTGACGTTGCTGCCGTCTGTGGTAATCTTTATCAGATTTTGTTATAAAAATTTTAAACAATATTAAACGATTTAAGCTATTTTAAATCGATTTACTTTGTGTTTTACATGTACCTTTGCTATATTTTAATGTTTCCATCTAATATTTCCCTATATTGCATTCAGTGTACCTGCATGATATATGTTTTCATCTGTAAGAGCACTACAGCCTTGTGTGCTGTGCTCGTTGTACTTGTTTATTTTGAATGCTATCGAAGTTTTGTGAGCAAAATACAGTAAAATGATGATGATGAGGATAATGACGATGATGATGAAATTTTCTTCGGAATTTGCGCTACAGTGGCTACACCCACTGAAATCTAAACTCACGTAGTTTGGACCTACGGGTGTACTTTCAGTGCATTTCCTTACTTTCGTTCACAAACACATTACTTATGCAGAGTCCGATGACCAATCACGCAGCACTGTCTGTCGCACCTTCCGCCCGTCGGCCTGACAAAAACGTAAGGAGTGCTGCATTCCTGCTGGGGTGCTAAACGTACAAAGTGATGTCACTGATCATCTCCCGTTGTCCATGTCACTGTCCACTTTCGACCAGTAACATGGCGCAGCATTCGACTACACGCTATACACGATATAGTCTTGTAAATCATCAATTACGCGTCTAATATTGATCTGTTACTCGAGCGTTTGATATCACTGCCATAGACCAACAAAGCTCTCGGCTGACCAAGATAGTAGGTCCATTATTTCATCCATCGTGTCTCTCCCAGCGGAATATCTCGTCTCGTCTTTCATGCATGGCCCATCACTAATGCGCACTATCAGCGTAGTATATTTGATCGCCATTGGACCACACTGCATTAACTGTTGTACAATATACCAGCTCTGTATATGACCTTTAAATGCTCATTCATAATTGCGATGCTGAATACCTGTTAACCGCGTCTGTAACCATATAATTTATGTACCACCGAATGGTCCTAGTGTTGTGCTGGCAATGGACAGCAATGGTCATAAATCATGGAAGACCGTGATGTCTAGTCTCCAGAATTTTCGGATGGAATAGTTCATTATTCACAGCTACGTTAAAATATTATTGCCTGAAGATCTGCGAATGTTGATGTAATCGATCATCGCTTGATACCACATCGAGTAGGTCATGTATGTGTACGCAAAACTTCAACACGTCAGTAACTTAAATGCTTGAACGCCATAATCGATTTTATATGGAAACTTTCTGCGTTACAGGCCTACGTTTATACAGGGTAGCCCAAAAATTAAGCCTCTATCACAAATTATCATGCTAGATTTTTCATCAATTTCGACGACAAAATGAGCACAAATATATAATAAGCTTTATTAAATATTCTATGTGTGACCTAATTTGTGACGTCATCACTTGCTGCGTTTGAAGCTGCGATACGGGTAAAATCATGTTTGAAAAGCAGAAAAAAAGATAAAATATGGAAATAAAAGATACTTTTTACATAGACCTGAAAATCTCCATCTAAAAGATCGTTTAAACATAGAATTCACAGCTTGCAAAGGCGAGCTGACGCCAGAAGAAGCGCTCCCATCATTTACCATTTCTGATACATATAGCCAGTTTGCCGGTCAGGCATAGTTATTGAGGTAGGAAAGTAGGTCATGCATAGAATATATAATACCAACGAATAATATTGCAGTGCTTGATTCACACTTTAATTTGACGACTAAATCTAATCTATAGCAGGCTTTAATACGATTTAATACGAGTTTTTGATCATTTGGTAGTGGCTTACTTTTTTATTTCCACCCTGTAAATTCAGTCGAATCAAAATCAAATTAAGCTGTTTCTGACAAATGAGCGCAAGTGTCAAATGCACCAGCTGTCACAGAGTTTAGTTAAAATGAAGAAAACGATAAAAACGATAAAACGGTACACGAAACATAAACTGAAACGCAAGAATGAAGGAATGAGCTAATTGTTATTAGAAAGGTGGCTGTTTTTTGGTCATAGTCACATACGACAAATTCGGCATTGAACATGGGTGGCCCAAAAAGTGTCGCCATGTAGCCATACCGAATCATCATCAATTCGTATGAAAACTGACAACGGGTCTAGATTTTTCGTCGCTTTAGAGTGTAAAATAAGCACCAAAATACTATTAGGTTGGTATTAAATGTTCTATGCACGGTGTCATATTTGACGTCAACGTATTAACGGTGTGTTAAAGGCGACATCGCAATCCAATGGGAATGGTCAAACTTCGACCCCTCACAAAATCAAAAACCCCTTAACCGATTACAAAGAAAATTTTGCACAATTGATTATGTCCACGAGACAAACAAGTAGCCTAACCCAAAAAAATTGTGCCAATCGGTCGTAGGGGTACGTTTGGGCAAATACGCGAAATATAACACCAAATTTGTTTTCATTTTTATTTTTTCCCCGGACTCGCCTACTGAAGTGATTTTTGGATGGATTTTGACGCACAATGGCTCATAACACTCGGAATCATGCAAGGATGTGCCTTTTTGGGGTCCGACCGATGGCTAACCACGTTTCGGGGGTCAAATTCTCCAAAAACCGCCACAAATAGGCAAAAGATAGGCCATTTCATGTGTGAAGTTGACACCAATGAAGAATGACGTCATAGAAGAATGACGCCACGTCGATTGCGTTGCTGTAAAAGCATCGTACAAGACAAACAACGGACCACAGTTTTACAGCTTGTATGTTGGTCAGACAGATTCACACTAAATTTAGCAGAAATCAACGTAATTTCATTGTTAACGTGAAATCACAATTTATTTGAATGTATTGGAAAATGATGTGACCCCATCTAACGAATGACAAGAATAACAAGTGACGAATGACAACAGTTCGTGTTCTTTTACTGCATCACAAACTGAACAAAACACCTACAACTGTAAAACATCACACATTGTCAACATTTTAATACTTTGCACGTCAACTGAACATGGTAACCCCACTCTGTGTATGCATTGTGTGTTCATGTTTGCACTTTTTAATTAAATCTGCACTATTGCTAGCCTGTATCTTCTACCATTCGTGGTGAATAAAAGATGAATGTAATGTGTCCGCCGTTCTGTCGCAGTACGAACGCCATACAACGGCACCATTCACTGACGCTCTGGTAAACACAGAATTTTGATTGTTGATGAAAATACTCGATTCTAACGTAAGTGAAAGTACTGAAAAATTAACAAGTGAGCGAAAATGGCTAGTAAACCAGCAAATATTAATGTACAAAACCGCAGTTTATAGGCTATTCAACGGCGGTATTACACATCGAAAACAGCTAATATCTGAAAAAGGTGATATTGCGCGGCAGTACATCGACACCTAGGCAATGTATTGCTGCGTCATCACCTTTTTTTTACAGATATTTGCTGTTTTGATGTGTAATACCGCCGTTAAATAGCCTATAAACTGCGGTTTTGTACATTAATAAATAGTAACAATCATAATCACAATTTGATTTATACAGCGCTGTAAGGTCGTAACTTCAAAAGCTCTGGTGGAATTGCGTTGAGGTTAGTCTGTGGTCACTATACTGTCGATCGCTAAACTAAACAAGTTTTCAGCCGATATTTACTGCACTTGAAGCGGCAATACGCATACAATAAGTGTAAATATGATAAAGCATTAATCGAATATTGTACAGAATATTTTTACCGCATGAAAATATCACGGTGCTAAGTGACACGATTGTGACAAAATCTCATTGCAGATGTTAATACGATTCAGTAGTGATTTAGCGATAATATTTCTCAGGCCATTACTTTTCGGGCCACCCTGCGGTAGCGTCCGAGTGACTTGCTGGACGACGGAAAGCGGCGAAAAAAATTAAAGCAAGTGTGCAAGAGGCGGCGGACATTAAACATTCATGCGCGGCACACGAAATCGAATACTGTTCGATTCGATGGGGTGGGGAGGGGCGCCGCGAGTGAGACCACGTTTGCCCACAACCGTTCCCGAGATCTTGCCGTCCCACCTCCTGCCCCGTTACTTCGTCCGTGTGTGTAGCAGGTCGATGGCGTCAGTTTCGTGACTAGTCTAGCGGCGCCTCGTCCATTCCACCGGGTGGTCCAAAAACGAAGATCCATCAAATCGTCGTGGCCCATAATCGACTAAGCTCAGAGCGTATAAGAAATCTCGGGAAGGGTATTCTGAGGCGTAAAGGGGAATTTTGACAGCGGAAATACGGCACGATCTCAACGAAATGAAGTCGAGGGGAAAGCACACTGTTCCTGTGGATTTATTCCGCTGATAAACGGCATTAAAGCTCAAGAAAAGATTTTTTTGTCAAATTGGAGTGCCAAATAAGCAGGACAATATTATCAGTTTGTGTAAAATATTCTATGCGTGACGTAATATATAACGTTAGTTTCTGAGCGTGGGCCGCAAAGCTCTTATGAGGGTAAAATAAGCGTAAATGATGTCAGCACTGTTGTTTCTCTTGTATAAGTTCCGCTGAGCTAGCTGTGAATTCTGTATGTATGCGCTATAGACAATACTTTAAATATAATTCGTGTTCGACGATCTTTTATTTTTTCGTGTTTCCACTTAATTTTTATTTCACTTTACCCTTCTATACGTGACTGCAAGCACAGAAATTAATGACGTCACATGTTACATCATGCATAGAATATGAAAACGTATAATATTCTCATTCGTCTTTAAAGGCAAATTTGGTGAAATATTCTAGCCCCGTTGGCATGATTCAACATTATTTGTTGCATTTTGGACCACTCTGTATAACGTCTTGGTGTACTTTCACAATGTCCGCCGCCATGCAATGCCAACGCACCTTAGGCCTATTCCAGTTCTCCGATCGACGTTGAAAAAATACGTGAGCTTCTGTACTGAAAATAAGCACAAAACCCACGTCACCATTGCACGGTGACTTAATATAAACAAAGAGTGGAGCAAAATGCAGGAATGAAAAAAAGTTGTTATGCCAAAGTAGAAACGTTTTATTATTATTTTTAATTCTGTTTTGTTGTATGTATAAAATTTAAATGTATGTATACACACGAACACAACTATACGCACAGTAAAGTGGTAACTCGTCTACCATGACAAAATGCGCAATAACAGAAGAGTTTAAAACAAATAAAACAAATATAGAAATGTTCACAGTACTTACTATCAACACAGCACTGAAAAAAATTATTACTATCAATATGTCTAATTAGAAACATGCCTCGTCTGCTTTCAATCAAGTTTTAACACTGGACAGTGGACAGTAATCCATGTGGCCTATCTACCTCATGCATGTTGGTGGCCGACATATTTATAATGTCAAAAATGGAAACGATACGTCGTAATTGTTCAAATTTTGAATGCGGGTAAGTAAGTAAGTAAGTAAGTAACAAAAGCGATTAAAGTGTCCGATAATGACACGAGTCACCGTTCAGGCATTACAGAAAGTCTGGAAAGGAACAGCTGAAATGACGAGTCTTCAGACGACTGCAGAAAGCTCGCAGGGACGGCGCAGACGTGACGCGATGTGGTAATCTAACGCAATGACGCGCTGTTAAAAATCTGCAGGAAAAGGTCACGAGGCTCGACGCCCTGATTTTGTTTCCAGTCTGTGGATGTCTATACAGAAACTATCGTGCTTGAACGAGATTTGTCGACTGTACGAAATTATCTCGAGCGACGGAGACAAAAGCTGATGAAAGCTTTCGGCGATAAAAGCGGCAGCGGTAATGTTGATGTAGTGACTTCGCCGCGAGATTACAAAGTGTATCGGTGCCGACGAAATGCGTTTTCGCTCGCCCACCGACGAAAAATGGCCGCCGCTCGACAGTTGCGAATGAAGGTCACGCAACGGAATCGATCAAAAGGCGACGAAAGCGTTAGACAGCGTTCGACGTTGTTCGTTCGACAAAGTAATCTAAGCGATTCTCGAGCGAGACATGAAATCGAGTCTTTGACACGACCTCCGCGGAGAAAACCCCGACATGCAAAAAAGGTGCGCCACATTCACCGTCTAGCCGACGTTTAAAACCCATCAATAGTTTTAAAAATAAAGCAAAAGGAAATTATAAAAGGTATTCATAACTTCACAATTTTGAAAGAAAAATCGGACTATACCTTGGTCATCGTCATCATCATTTGCGGTCATTAATCAAGCTGACATTTGCAACTGACATCATCACTACTGTCGGGACAGCTGCGGTCCTTGCAATATTTAACATTATTTAGGCCACGTTAAATGTTTATGATGATGATGATGATGATGATGAACTTAAAGTACATGCACTAATATATCAATCAATCAATCAATCAATCAATCAAATAAATATTTTTAACGTGGCTAAAATAGCAGGTGTCATTACAAAGTTCACGGAAGCGTAGTCGATAAATAAATAATTATACGATAGAGATATGACATTAGTAACCGTACTTAAACTGACACCGCACCGAGAAGTATCTGCCACTGAGATTGACAGACTTAGTTGCTGGTGGTATGAGACCTGTTTTTAAAATCAGCACGACCAGCACAACTTAGCAGCAGCACTGTTTGCACCGAAACCGCTTGCACATCGAAAGTGTCCGAGTCCTCAACGTCATCTGGAAGAAGAATGGGAATTAAGAGTCATGTGTTGGTGTCGATTCCTGGTGGACAGAATAATCCACCGTTCACGAGATCGTTCATGTTTCTTTTTTTCACCATAGGTTAGACCATTGAAAACTGACTGTTTGTGAGAGTAGTAACTCTGCATCGATGGCTGAATTTATTGCGTAACCGATGATTGGAGGCGAAATCCGGGTCCCGGTCCCGCACGAAGGCGCGCTGTAAAGACGCCACGCGCATAAGGCAAACCCGCGCGGAGGACAACCAGACACGGCCAAGTATGCGGTTCTGCATGCTTACAGCGTGACGTCTTGATGTTAGAAGTGACTGCCAGACAGCTTCGGTCTTCCGTGGCCGTCCATCGCACGCTCCCATTCATCTCCGTCGGCGTCGCCGGACAATTCCTGACAAAAAAGCTGACCGCCATGGACGTCGTACGTCGACGTGCAGCCCGGACGTGCTGGAAGCTGGTATGCGCGGCACGCTTCTTGTGTTGGACTGAATCGAGCGTCTTCGAGCGAACCAAGCTCGGAAATCGAATTACGGCGAGAGTCACTGCGACCGTCTAAACCGATGACAGCGACTTAGACCGGCGACAGACAGCGCGCGCAGCATCGTTCCGATAGACGCCGACTCCTCGGCTCTCTCGTTATCAGTTGCAGCAGCAGCCTAATCCAGGTAACAGTTTTATAACAACTACCTGCTCCAAGCCGAACATTATATGAACCATTAAAATGCCCAAGTTCCGTAACAGTTCTGCGTATTGTTGTGACGCAAATCCATGCCCTGTCCACCACAAGCTGAGGCGTTGAGTAGGCCCACTGCTCAACCTCACAATGATATGCTCGTGTCTCGGCATCCGTGTGTACGGTGCGTGTCACTAGGACAGCTCGGGAACTATACGGGGCGAAGAGTCATGAAATGCAGATTGAGAATTCGGCTGCCTCGTTATCAGTAGCAGCAACAGTAGCAGTGCAGCGGCAGCTCCTGTGGGCTTGCTCTGGAGCACTTCCCAGCACTTCGACAACGCGGCTCGAAACAGCTCGCCGATCCGCCGACTGTCGATTCTGTTCAACCGACCCGGATGGGGAGGTGATCCTGTTCGCGAATTGTGCACAGCTTCGTACGTTGGCGCCCGACCTGGAATGTATGGTTCCGATCTATTCAACCACAGATGTGACGCTGCGGGTACCACTTAGTGTCGAGCATTGGCCTTCAAGAGTGCCCAGCAATAGATACACTGACCGGAGATTCTTGAACAGGTGCGCGCCCGGATTGACAGGAGATCCTGTTCGCGGAATGTGCACCGCTTCGAACGTTAGCATCCGACTAGGAATGCATCGTTTTTATCCAACAGATACACTTCGACTACACCTGTTTGCGCAGGAGGC
>Ga0056115_1001300_pt1 | contig 11738 bp, 9 predicted proteins | sample WorMetOlspDAHAB1_FD_77007 | JGI IMG/M metagenome (GOLD analysis project Ga0056115, IMG submission 77007) | Marine gutless worms symbiont microbial communities from Max Planck institute for Marine Microbiology, Germany - Olavius sp. DAHAB.1 ... | reverse complement strand
GGTAAGCAATTAATTGACCAGTTCGACTGCGTAACGCTGCATAATTAGTGTACTGAAGTTGACGGGTTCTGTGAAATCAAACGCATCGACTTCTTGACAGTCCAGCAGCTTCAGCTTACTTCTAGAACGGTTATGCTGACCGTGAGCAGACAGAAGAAAGTCCATTCAATCAGTGTTTACGATTTGTTCATGAGGTCAGACGATCGCTCGCCTGTGTCCAATAATAGTAATGAATGTGGCGCTATTGATTTAACACCTACGTCCATACAATTCATTTCACTGTTTTATTTCTATTCTTTGTTGCAGCACTGAGCGTAAATTGGTTTGTTTATTTGTTTGGACTTTTGCGTGTATTGGGCTGAAAAATAGAAAATGTGAAATCGAGTTTCGATTTTGGAAAATCGATTTCGAGTACTCGGTTTTGAAACGAGTTTCGATTTTTCGAGCCTCGTTTAACATCCCTATAGTTTACAGTAAATATTTTGCACATATTGGCATGGCTGTCAGTTGTCCGTCTTAAGCTCGGTTGCAGCTTCACTGCGTATATCACTCTGGATTATACTGCTTGGTGACAAAGGCGTAAGTTTGTCATGGTTGGTGCTTGTTGGTGGTTGAGAATAGACACATGGCCTTTTGTTCGTGAGTTGACTTTATGCAGTTTCCATCGTATGTCTTGCGAATGCTAAATGCGTAATTGCTCGGTGTGGCAATGAGCCAGTTTTTGTTTAATTATACGCAGGAGTATGCCACCACTGCGAACTCCGTACCGCGTGATTGTTGAAAATATCTCGTCACGTACGACTTGGCAGGTGAATCACCTTTGATTTGTTTTTTTTTTGCTCACCTGAATAGGTATAGAACTGTGGCAGTTGAATATGTTTTAATTTGGCCATTTTCTGTACCTCTGGATCTTTTCGTGCGTCTGATCTACACACTGGCTGTATGTTAAACCAAGTGGAAATATGTCATATTTTTGACATTCTAGGCACTGATAAGTTACTGTACTCTACTGTACTGTATGAAGTAACTTGTTCTGATTGAGTATTTGCAGTGTTTTTTATGGTTTCAGCATACTTTGCCCCTTCTGCAGTTTTAAAAAATGTTGTTTTGTGTGTATTTTTTTGTTTAAAACTTTTGAGTGAATAATTTTGCACTGAGATGCCGAATGCGGAAGATGTTGGGACATTAAACGCCATCAAGACTGAATGATTGTGTATGGCCAGTGACGTTATGATATGTTTAACATAAGCCATCTGTATCATACCCTTGATGCCAGTGTGTGCTGTCCAAATGCCATTCCACTCAGCTGTATTAGAAAATTGTATAAACGCGTAACCACTAACGAACCAGGAACTAAATTTAATCCTAACCCTAACCATACTACTAAACAGAATGCAGTAGTAAGCATTTGACTAAATATAGTTGCATTGTTCTACGTATCCACGAGTTTTTACATGAAGCAGTGTATTGCACCATTTCACTGCATTCCGTTGTCATTGACCTCTTCCCATCTTAAGGATGCGACACACTGTGCTTTTTTGTGTGTGTGCGCAAGTCAGGAACTGAAAGAATTTCTGAACCGAGTTGGCGAAGTGACGTTTGCTGACGCTCACAAGGATCACTTGAACGAAGGGTGAGACGACTTTGTCTTTCGCGTTCTTTATAATTGTCACAATTATCGAATAGTAAGTAAGTAAGTAAGTGAGTCATCGAGTACAGTCGCAGTTTAAATGTGTCATTGCCGCTGTATAATGTTTAAAATTTTAATTACTTGGTTTTACTTTTTGGTGCCATCTTTCATCAGTCAGGCGACAAAATTTGTATAGCACTCCCGACAAAATATTGATGTTGCCGCTGAACAATGTAAAAAATATACAATATAAAAACAGTAAAGGCAAAATAAAACCAGATGATAGCAAACGCGAATCCCAAACCATTTAGCGGAGTTATGGTCTAGTTGTCAGAATTGTCTTGATAAATGTCGTAGGCTCGCGAGAACAGCTCAGCCTTCAGACGCCGCTTGAAGGTGGAAGGCACGACGATGCATGAGAATGGTCATTTACGTGACATGTTATGTGTCGCTGCGTTGGATGTTAAACGTCACTCTCATCGCTGCGACTGTGTATGCAGAGTTGCCGAGTTTGCAACGCTGGGAGACATGAAGAACGCCATCACAAAGCTGCACAACACAGACATGGGCGGACGCAGGATTCGCGTAATTGAGGACACGAGCAGCTCTAGTAGCCGGCGGCAACGCAGGTACGTCTCCGTGCATCACCGATTGCATGTTCTTTGCTAGTTGACGCATTACTGTGCTATTCTGTCTTTTATTTAGTCTTTGAAAGGTGGGCACAGATAGTCTTGTGGTTATTTTCAGGCTGCCAGCAGTTTTTTGGGACAATTGGAAACTCCAATACAGGGAAATATTAAACAGTCATAGAAGAGTATGGAAAGCGACATTGTTGGGAAATTTGCATTACTTTTCCTCGATTTCAGTATCCACAATTGAGCCTTGTCCCGTTGGTAATTCTGTGTGTTTTGCTGGTACCCATTAGCTTTAAAGTTGCATGCCTTTTCCGCTATTTTGATGCCAAAAATTACCTAGTAAAGGCATGTCTTCTGTCTGTGAAGTGGGAATGGTGTATTTTCTGTGGAATCATTTTGATATTCCTCATGTACACTATACTGAGAAGATGTTGTTATGTTGTTGCAGCCGCTCAAGATCGAGAGATAGACACCGAAGGTTGGTATGAGGTTGTTTTTATTGAATGCAAATTTGTTTAATACTTTGCATTGAGGTTGTTATGCAAGCCGTCATTTTTCTGCTTGTCTTTTACAGGGAGTTGTTGAGTTGACGTTTTTCGTTGAGTGCATGTTGCTAACGAGATGCGGTGATTACTTTGCAGCCGTTCCAGGTCAAGGGATCGACACAGCAGGTGAGTGGCAGTTGATGTTGTTTTCGTGCAGGACGTGGAATGGAGAAGGCTGATATTTGTTTCCGACATAAGTGTTTCGCCAGTAACTGCTGAAATGTTTCTCTGTGTTTTTGTTTTGTTGCAGTCGTTCTCGTTCAAGGGAAAGACGCAGGAGGTAAAATTGTGCAGATTTTTGCGTCTCTGAATTTATCATTTTAACACAGCAAGCACAGACTGTCAAAACTATCGATTGTCGCTTGTTTCATGTAGCCGCAAATTTTGAATTGCTATAAACTGAGTGGGGTCTTCCAGCACTATTACTCAGTATTCATGTGTAACCTATTAGGAAGTCAAGTTTGTGTAGGAAGTCAACTTGAAAAGTGTGAGTCTGTTAAATGTATTAAGAAGCACTTTATGTGTGGTCTGGCTAACCACAGCACGTGGGAGCATTGGCAGTAGAGATGATTGAGGTAGTATAAAGTTTACTTAAAATTGCATTATAGTGTCTTCATTTCACTTGATTACTGCCATCTTTTGCCCAGTCACTCTGATTCATTATTCTTTTGCTTCGAGAGGGTTGGCTAGTGGTGCGTAAAGTTGATTTAGACACTGCAGCATAAATCATTTATTGTGTTTTCATTTATTGTTCCATATAGTGACTTTATAGCACAAAGCCATTCACGGGAGTGAGTGAGCAGGGTTTAATGTCTCACCCGGTAACACATAACGGGTCATTTTGGAAACAATTTTCACAGCAGCCTACGTCGCGTAACCAACAGTGTCAAAAGCACTGAAGGACAGCCGTTTATGCAGTCACGGCTAGTATGGTGTCGTACGGTATTACTGTTATAACTATTGTATTATTATAGTACTTTACTGTTATTTGTCTCATATTTTCACGGCCGATTTCTGGTGATGTTTAGCGACTCTCGTCGGCGCAACCGCTCGCGAAGTCGTAGCTACAGAAACGGCCGAAGCAGTCGTTCCCCCAGTCAACATCGCAACATGGCACGTCGCTCACGTTCCAAGTCTCGTAGTGCATCTCCACAACATCAGCGACGCCACAGTCCCCGCTCTTCACGATCTCAGAGCCCACGTCAGCGTGGCAGCCCACCTCGTCACGCGTCAGTCAGTCCACCTCCAGCGAAACGAGATCGGAGTCGTTCGCGCGACGCAGCTGCGTCACCACATCGCAGCTCAAAGCGCGAGAAACGCTCTCGCTCGGAGAGTCCCCGCCAGCGCCTGCCATCAACCAATAACCGTCGGTCGCCAATCGACACAGGTCGCAACCGATCGCGTAGTCCGCGTCAGCGATCTCGCAGCGTCTCGCGAGGTCTGACTCCACCAAGATCAAGATCGCCAAGTCCCGGAGTTCGCAGTGGAACTCCGTCAGTCGGTGCAAACGGTCGTCGCAGCTCGGACAGGAACCGATCGCGCTCGTCAGACCGCAAGTGAAATCAGAAGTATTTGGAATGAGTGAGACTTGAGTGCACATACGACGGCTCTATGATGTTGTACATTTTTTATATTGGAAAACACGTAAAACTTTATTTTGTTTGAGCAAATTAGCTCTCAAAGTCTGCAAGACTGATGCCGGTTAAACTGACTGCACACGTGACTGCATTATGTAAAACTGTGTTTAATGAAGAAAGAATATCTGCTATCACTGTTTAATTCCAGTTTCCTTTGAGCACGTTGAATGCTTGGAAGACTTTGCAACGGTTAAACCAACTTGAGTGCAGGATGTAGCTGTATTATATCGTACTCTGTGTATCGGAGAAGAAAACGCCACCAATGCTATTTATTTCTGATTTGTGCTTTCGAACTGATACCATCGTCGGATGTTGATCTCTAGTTTGAAAAGCTACAGCGACAGAACAGTATTCTGGTCTTTGTTATGCGTCTACATCTACAGCGTATGTGAACGTTGTCGCTTAAGAAATGAAGAAGCTGTTGAGAATTTTTTTTCTGGTTTACAAAATCAGTTGTGTGAAATTCTGTAGTGTGAATGATTTGCTTGTTTTAATTTTACTGTTTGTCTCAACTTTCACACGTTAATAATAATAATAGTTAATAATCAACTATCTCACTGATATCAACCTTTTAACTAAACTATAATTCTTAAGGCATGATGTAGCCTTATTTTGCTGAATGTGTCATTAAACCCCAGTCAATAATTTTTTGGACACATGCTGATGTGTACCGTCTGTCACACACCTGCATTAATGAACAGTGACATAAATGGCTTCAAAATCGGCTTCTTTTCTGTTGCTCGCTGCTAATAATGACAATGATATTACGAGTGGGTCTCTCGTTGTGGAACAGTTGTGTTTCCGTGTGGTTTGTTTCAGCTGTGTATGTTGCTTGACACTTCATACATGTCTTATTGGTAAACTCCCAATACTTGCAAACAGGCTTTTTTGCATTGTAATGTGAATACAGTTGATGATGCATGCCAATACATGTCTTAATGTCAGGAAGGACACAGCAGTAGTATGCAGCTAGGCAACGAGAATCTTACACATTGCAGCCTGTGTGGCTAACCGAATGCTTACTGTTGGTAGCATGCATATAGATGTTGCGCTTAATAACAATGTGATTAATTACATCCCGAATAACACCGAACAAAAACACATTTGTTTTGCTTAATGTAGAAAATTTTGGAATCATTTTCTCCCAAGTTAAACCACTGCTATATCAGGAGGCTGTCAGTTTAAGAATTGCAGACAGCTTTTGGTATCGCGAGTCACTATTGTTGTGCATTTTTTGCTTTGAAACAAGTATTTTGTTAGCTTACGCTTGAGTCAGTGTACATAATGTTGGACTTGTTCTAGCTGTGACATACCTTTGATTAATAATTTAGTATAATTCACGTCTGTTGTAATGTTGCATAAGTAGCAGAATGACTGATGTGGGTGTCTTTGGATAGACTAGTGATGCCAAAGAGATGATTGTGTGCTGTTGAAAAAAAAACTTTTGTCGACATAGTATGCATATCAACAGTCCAGTTAACTAAACAACTTATGGATGTGCTATTGTAATTATCTTTCACCTTTCCGATAGAAATATTATCTGTCGTGACCAAAAAGTAAACAATAGAAAAATGCCAACTGCACGTTAACACTTTGATGAGTAGCTGACTATTCGTTCCGTATGTCGTTTTACAGGTTTTGCTGATTGCGATTTGTGTGATGTGTATGCGAGTGTAACTACTGCACCTTAACTGATGGTGACTATTTATCGTCTGTGCATGTGGTTGGTTGTAGTGTCTTTGACATAATGTTGTGACATTTGCGATTTGTGTGTTGCTTGTCAGTACAGCACTGAATGTTGTCATTAAAGCAAGTAGCTTGTTCAGCATTAAAACTGTGGCTTTTGTGATTTTTAACAAGAGAGAGAGGGACATTTAACTGGCAGAGGCCGACACAGATGTTGTGAACCGTTAATGAGGCTCTTTAGGACAGATAATTTAGGGTCAAAGTTAGGCGATGAGAAGGTTACATTAGGGAGCAGGATTTAGGCTGCAAAGGTTACCTGGAACATTTGTCAGCATAGATCCAATCTGGTACTGATCTTATCTATAGGCGGGCAGCTGCTACTGCCCCACATTCATTCAAGTGACCCGAGTTAACTCCTGCATGTGTCTTTGCCACAGATGACAAGACTATAAATTATCGTCAGTGCATTATTATAATATGCTATCAGGGAAAAGTGGGCATCTCTGACGACTGCATTAATATTTTACGCCGAATTTCCATTGTTAAGCTGTTTGTCTAATCAGCCTATTACTTGTTCTGCTTTAAGTGAGACATTTTGGTGCTTGTTTTAAAACAAAATTAGACAAGTGACTTCTGCTCGTAGCAATGACAGGCCTAGCCAGGAATTTGTGACAGGTAAGATTATTCTTTTTGATTCGTGGCACCGATTTCCATGGGGAAGAAATCAGGTACAAAAGAATTTTCCTATTCACCTTGTATGTCGACGCCAATGGGTCTTCCCATAGTAATGGGCGAGAAGTGCAAACAGACCAAACAACAGGTGCATCAAAACCACTAAGTATCATCTTGACTGACAGAGTGACACATCACAGATGGACAACGGTCTGTTCATAATCTTAGCTGGGTAATACTTATATGTTATATTTGGTCGTGTACAAATTAATTTCAGTTTCGCCTAAAAATGTCAAGTTATGGTAGTAACAAATAAGCAACTACAAATTTTGGTACTTGCTAAAATGTTTGACGTACAAATGTTGCCATTTATTCCTGCCGTTAGTTTGGGTTGTGGAAGCTTTGTAGAATCTTGGGACGTATTGTTTGCTATGTGTACTGGGACCACTGTCCACCTGTGATCCATGCACTGGACCAACACATCTCTAACAGACGCAACACACACATAACGAAACTATGTTAAGCGACAAATTTGACCGGAATTGTTACTTACTGACAATATTCCACGACACCTATATACGGCTACAACACTATGACCGATGACATTTACCAGCAATAACTGCTCTCTGATGCAGCGTCACATTCCGCGACATGCAAATTGCCAAATCACATGCCTGGCAAATCGGCATTTTGCACACATTCAGCTGAACTAAACATTTCACACTTTTTTCGCAAAGTATTTTATCCTTTTAAAACTTCAGAATTACTGTACAGTGGCAGGGAGTGATTGCCGTGCATCTAATCTGGCATGTGAGTTGATGCCAATTGACCCATTAGTTACCCATGCAGCCTTATTGCGGAGGGGGATGTGAGTGCATTTCCTGTTGCCCGTGTGATAATGATGTGCAAATAAAGAACACGAAAGCACTTACAATGAAACGAACAAGTGATGATTCCCGTCCTAAAATAACACACGGCATTTTAGACTGTGAGGTGCATCCGTGAAAGAAACGACATCTCAGTAACGCAGTAAGAATGATTCGTGTAATCTATGGATGCTAGTAGAGACGGGCAGTGGCGAGTTATTCGAGAGAAGACAACATCAGTAACTGCTTGAGAACTTTGGTTTGGCTCGTCTCTCGTATTTCACCTGCGAGAAACATCTCGTCAACTACGCTGTATACCTGGACACAACACAACAATGGCGGCAGATACTAGCAGCAAAAAATGCAGAAAAATACAAGACTGGATACTGATAAAAATAAAGATCTGCTGCATTCATCCATGAATTGGTCATAGTGAAATTGGTAATACCATAAATGGAATAGGCCTACAACATAGCTAAAATGTCACCATATGATACAACACTATATAGAATCAAATCCCAATAATTTCTTTTTAGTCTTTAAAGTATTTTCCTATTTTACATAGTTTTGAGATATATCGATATATTAACAACACTGTCTGTTATTCTAGCTATACTGGACATCCCAGCTAGGGTTCATTCAAAAGTTCCAAAAATATCTGCCAGAAAAACAGCAAACATTCACTAGCTCATCCTCTATAATAATCAATATAGACTATCAGAATAAAATAATATCAGAATCAGAATTAAGATACCAAGAACATTTCCTTACGCTGTTAATTGAAAAAATTGTAAACGATAAAAAATTAAGAATAAATGAACATACTCTGACATCAAATAGGAGAAAATATATGTGTTCTATTCATATGCAAATTTTCAGAGAGGTTTAAAAGCTTTATTAAATAAAGCCATGAGCAACTGAAAAGAGTGAGCTACCTTGTAGAAGTTGAAAACAAGATCTAGTTCGCAGACGTTGTGAAAATATTCGTTGAGCACTTCGACAAAGTTGTGAATGGCCTCCAAGTACGCAAGGTTGTTGTCGGTGATGTCAACGCAGATGCAGAAGTAGAGACCGGCGTAACGACGGTAAACTATTTTGAAGTTCCGAAACTGATACACATCATAACAGCATAAAACAGTGTTAATAGCGTAAACTATGCAACTACTGAGCTTAATTTCTACAAATGTCAGAGAGACAACTGGCAAGAATTTTGGTGGTAGCATATTCATACATAAACATTTCTTTCAAACAAAATGTCCATAAAATGAAAGCTAAAACCACCCTCACACCACCAGCTAATTATAACCCCCTTCTTCAGGCAGTTTGTGGAAATCAGAAAATTTTACTGCTATGCATCCAAAAAATTGTTTTTACAATTTTTTTCTGAGCCAATCAGTGCACCAAAGTACTTATTCCATCCCAGAAAAAAACCACGAAAAACAGACTGGTAGTAAGTGGCAATGACGTGAAATAACGAAATACATATATCCAATACATAGCAGGGCTCATCTGCATTCACTGATGTAAAAAATCAGATGTGATCTGCTACAGAAGTTTGTCTGTAGAAAGGTAACCAGACAATTCCCTGACAAACCAACTTTCTGTCAGCCAGTCGGCAACTTGACTAGTCCGTGACTTGACTGACTGCAAGTTGGTTTCTTGGCAAATTGTCCAATAAGCATCTTCAGCATGTAAAGCAATGTCAAAATATATTTCTGCCTTTTACATACTAAACACACATATGCAAGACGCTTACAGTTATGCATGCACATTATTTCCTCCACTGCTATTCTGTCACATAAACGTCATTCGGAAAGCAAAGCAAAGCTAAAAAAGGCGAAGGACAAAGCCTCTATGCCAATCACATGTGCAACACTCAAATCATGAAACTAAAAAATACAAACAACAACAAAACTTCTAATGCCTGTTCTGGTTAATGTACCTGTCCAATCTGTTTTCTAATGTGTTAACATTATTTGAAATCAGTTGCGCGAGCAAAACTCACTTCGACAAAGTTGGTATGCTTCGCATCGCGGACCGTAACGACAGCGTGAACCTCTTCGATCAATTTCTGTTTTTCGTCGTCATCAAAATGCATGTACCACTTCGCCAGGCGTGTCTTCCCAGCACGGTTCTGGATCAGGATGAAACGAATCTACGACAAATAAACGCGGCTGTGTTGCAAGAGAACTATGTGGATTGAAGTTTCAGTGCTGCAGGCCCACGTGTGTGGAACAGCTTGCCACTGCACCTACGACAAGTGGGTGTTAGTCAACCACGGTGAATCATAACTGTTTGCTATTCTGCGCCACAGAAATACTCTTACTCACTTACGACAGTGTGCCACCGATATAATGTAACAACAAGTACACATTATTCCACATTCTACAATGCTCGTCAACCATGAACAAAAATCTATAAAAGTCACCTCAATGTGACATTGCACATCTGGGCAGCTACTTTTTGTACCTTGCTGTCCTGTTCTACTATTATTCTACATATTTTAATTGCTGCTCGAAAAAGAATACAATGGAAAATGTCGATGTCAACATTTTCATTCAGCGTTTGTTAGTAGTGACTTTTCACGAACGTCTCCTGCAATTTGGGAAACCAACGCAGGTCTAGTCTACACCTGCACGTGACTAGGCGGAAAAATTGCTGACAGGACAACTCGCTGTCAGTCATGTCGCGGACTGGATAACTCGCGGACTAGTCAACTCGCCGACAGCAACTTTTTAAAAATAATGGAATTACTATACTTTATTTGCACATTAAACCTAACCCTAACCATAACTGTAACGCTATCGAATATTGACAGCGTATAAATATTGTAATCTGCCCGAGATAACGGTAACAGGACAACTCGCCGACAAACCAACTCGCGGTCAGTCAAGTCGCAGAATGGTCAACTCGCGGACTAGGCAACTCGCCGAAATGTTTGATTTAAAATTTGGAGTATATAATAGCTCTAAGTGTTATATCAGACAGATTACACTATTTATATGCTGCCAATATTCCACAGGGTTAGAGTTAGGTTTGGGGTTAAGTTTAATGTACAAATCAAGCATAGCAATTTCATGATTTTTAAGAATTCGCTGTCGGCAAGTTGACCAGTCCGCGAGTTATCCAATCCGCGACTTGACTGACCGCGAGTTGGTTTGTCGGCGAGTTGTCCTGTTACCGAAAAATCACCGTCATGGAATATGTAGTGTAATAATTAATAGGTTAATAGTTACCAAATATCAGCCAAATCCTGACCCTAACTCTAACTGTTCTATACAGCAGTTACATGACTAGACTAGGCCCACCAACGCCTACCAGCATTCTACGCATGAATGAGTTACTGAAAATACAATACAATACGAACTAGAAGTAACAACGTACCATTTTATCAGTATCAAATTTTTCACCATAAATGCAGTACAAACTACAAACACCAAGGAACCGCCCACTGAATTCATTTCCGGTCAAAAATCCTCTGGTTCTCGACGGAACTTCTGAACTAGAACTAGTTGAATGGGTAGACAGCTAAGTACTGTCACAGTATAATGAATATTCATATTTTTGCTAATTTATGTGTCGAACTCCATCTAAGAGTATGTACGAAAGTAAGTAAAAAGATCGATTATAGTGTCCGAAATGACAAAGTCACTGAACAGGCACTACAGGAGATTCAGGAAAAAAATGACTGAAGAGATGGGTCTTCAAATGTTTCCTGAAAACAGATAGGCCTATAGACGACGCCGACGTGACGTTTAGCGGCAGAGTGTTCCACAGTCGGGCAGCAGAGACCGGAAAAGCTCGATCGCCGATGGTTGAAATACGGGTGCGTGGGACAACAAGCGATGATGTCGATGCAGAGCGGAGACGCTGACGAGCATATATAATCAGCAGATGGATGATCGAGGTCCTCAACAAGCTACAGCCGGCGCAGCTGTCTGGTGTAAGTAAGTAAGTAAATAGGCTATTTTATAGTGCGCCCAAAAGCAAGCTGGGCTGGCTTAATCTGCCGCACTTGTCTACATTTGAAACGCCAGATCCTACCACACAACGGACAGTTAAATGTT
>Ga0056115_1001299_pt1 | contig 11738 bp, 8 predicted proteins | sample WorMetOlspDAHAB1_FD_77007 | JGI IMG/M metagenome (GOLD analysis project Ga0056115, IMG submission 77007) | Marine gutless worms symbiont microbial communities from Max Planck institute for Marine Microbiology, Germany - Olavius sp. DAHAB.1 ... | reverse complement strand
GCGTTCAGGTCCAGGACCAGGGCGGGGGTGTCCAGGTCAACGTGAAGTGCCGGGTGGTCGGGTCGGCTAATGGGATCGGCTGCGGTCATCGATTGGTCATCTGATTTGAACCGGCCGCCAACCGTGCCCGCATTTATGACGGGTTGTCCAGGTTTTCGCCCAATTCGGTCCTGTTTGCGGCGCCGGGCCCGGTTTTCCATTGCGACCTGAGAATTGAGCCATCTCAATAAATCACGGGTGTTTTGTGAGATTGTTGTTAACCTCGGTCATGGAGCCCCGTTTCGAACCAAGCAAGAACTGCGGGGACGAACGAACAAGGATTGGGAGGCTAACAATGACGCATCGGAAGCTTATGACTGGGCTGGTGGCAGCTGCCGCGACATTCGTCGCATTGCCGGCCCTCAGCGCTGAGAAGATGACGCTTTACTGCAGTGCGCAGGAGGACTGGTGCCAGTTAATGGCGCGCGGCTTCGAGAAGGAATCGGGCATCAAGGTCAATATGACCCGAAAGAGCTCGGGCGAGACCTTTGCCCAGGTCAAGGCGGAGGCCCGCAACCCCAAGGGCGACGTCTGGTGGGGCGGTACGGGCGATCCGCATTTGCAGGCCGCAGAAGAGGAACTGACCGAACCGTATATGTCGCCGATGCGCGGGGAGTTGCATGATTGGGCAATCCGGCAGGCCGAGTCGGCCGGAAACCGGACGATCGGCATCTATTCGGGCGCGTTGGGATATGGCTACAACCAAGACCTTCTCAAGTCCGAGGGCCTGCCCGAGCCGGCCTGCTGGAAGGACCTGACCAAGCCCGAATACAAGGGCCACGTGCAGATGGCCAACCCCAACTCGTCTGGAACCGCCTATACGACGCTGGCCACGATCGTGCAGATCCTGGGCGAGGACGAAGGCTTCGAGTTCATGAAGTCCCTGCACAAGAACATCAACAACTACACTAAGTCGGGTTCCGCGCCGATCAAGGCCGCCGCGCGGGGCGAGAACACCGTGGGCATCGTCTTCATGCATGACGCGGTGAAGCAGGCGGTCACCGGATTCCCCATCGTTGTGGTCGCGCCGTGCGAGGGCACCGGCTACGAGATCGGCTCGATGTCGATCATCAAGGGTGCCAGGAATCTGGAAAACGCCAAGAAGTTCTATGATTGGGCCCTGCGGGCCGACGTGCAGTCCCGGGCGCTTGAGGTCAAGGCCTACCAGGTTCCGTCCAACAAAGGGGCGGAGACTTCGCCGAAAGCGCCGGATCTGTCTTCGATCAAGCTGATCGATTACGACTTCAAGAAGTATGGCGGCTCGGCAGAACGTAAGCGGCTATTGAAGAAGTGGGACGACGAGGTCAAGGTCCTGCCGCAATAAGACCCGAGCCGTGGACAGGAGTATCGTCCGCCTTCTGGCGCTTGGTTGGCTCGGTTACCTGATCCTGCCGTGGTACGTGCTGGAAGACGGGATCTGGAATCTCGCGTGGCTGTTTGACGGATGGCCACTTGACCGGGACTACGCGCCCGGTCTGATCCAGACGGTTGCGGAGGGACGGGTCTGGCTGTGGCCCGTCCCTTTGTTCCTGCTGATGCCGCTGGCCACTGCGGGGCGACGCCGGGAAGACCCTGTCTACGGCATCGTCCTGTTGGCGGCGGGAAGTGGCGGCCTTTTCTGGCTGCTGGCCCAGGGCTTCGCGATCGGCATCGGTGGCTGGGAATACGCCTTCTTGGAGCAGCTGTTCGGGCCCCTTGACGACAGGCAGTTCGGCCTGGGATCCGGCGCGCTTTTGGTGGCGGCGGCATTCTTGTTCTTCCTGACCGAAGGCATCGCATCGCGAGGCGCGATCGGCGGCGATTCCTTTACCGTCGGGGCGATCGGATTGGTCGTCGCCTTGGTTTCGGTCTTCATCCTGCTGCCGATCCTGCAGGTTCTTGCGCAGGCGTTCCGCACCGACGACGGCCTGCTATCCGTGTCCGTTTTCGCGGGCAAGTTCGTCGACCGCAAGATCTGGGGCCTGGATTGCCTCTACAGCACGGTGGGCTGCGGGGCTGCGTGGAATTCGCTGTTCCTGGCCATATTGGTCGGTTTCACGACCACGGCGCTGGGCCTGTGTTTTGCCCTGGTGGTGACGCGGACACGGTTTCCCTACAAACGCATGCTGCGGTCGCTGACGGTGCTGCCGATCATCACGCCGCCCTTCGTCATCGGCCTCTCGATAATCCTGCTGTTCGGGCGTTCGGGCGCGGTGACTCAGTTTGCTGCGGACCTGTTCGGCATTGCCGAAAGCCGCTGGATCTACGGCTTGCCCGGTATCTGGCTTGCCCAGATGTTGGCCTTCACGCCGATTGCGTTTCTGGTGCTGATCGGCGTGATGGAAGGGGTCAGCCCGTCGCTGGAAGAGGCTTCGACGATGCTGCGCGCGCGTCCTTGGCCGACCTTTCAGCGGATCACCTTTCCGCTGATCCGGCCGGGCCTTGCTAACGCCTTTCTTTTGGGATTCATCGAAAGCATGGCCGACTTCGGCAATCCCCTGGTGCTGGGCGGCAACTACGATGTCCTGTCGACGGAGATATTCTTCGCCATTGTCGGCGCGCAGAATGATCAAGGGATGGCGGCTGTTCTGGCTCTGGTGCTGCTCGCCTTCACCTTGTCGGCCTTTTACGCGCAGCGGCGCTGGCTAGGGCGACGTTCTTACGTCACCATCACCGGCAAGGGCGATGCGGGCCTGCCGCCGCCGATGCCCGCCCGCGTGTTCTGGCCGGTCGCCGTGACCACCGCCCTTTGGACTCTGCTCACTATCGTCATCTATTTTATGATCGTGTTCGGCAGCTTCGTCGAAATCTGGGGTTTGGACCACACGCTGACCTTCAAACACTACTGGACGGCCTTCTCTGTCGACCGTACAGCCGATGGCTGGCACTTGTCCGGGTCGGCCTGGGACTCCTTTAACACGACCCTGATTATTGCCGCAGTCTCGGCGCCGTTGACCGCCGCCATCGGGTTGTTGACCGCGTGGTTGCTGGTCCGGCAACGCTTTGCGGGCCGAGAGGCCTTCGAATTCGGGACCATGCTTTCCTTTGCCATTCCGGGCACCGTGATTGGCGTCAGCTACATCATCGCCTTCAATGTGCCGCCTATTGAGTTGACCGGGACGGGGGCGATCCTGGTGCTTTCCTTCATCTTCCGGAACATGCCCGTCGGGGTGCGGGCCGGCATTGCGGCGATGAGTCAGGTCGATCCCTCGCTGGACGAAGCCTCAACAACGCTTGGCGCGCATACCTGGACGACCATCAAGCGGGTCGTGCTTCCGCTGTTGCGGCCCGCCATTGTCGCTGCCCTGGTCTATTCGTTCGTTCGGGCCATGACCGCCATCAGTGCGGTGATCTTCCTGGTCAGCGCCGAATACGACATGGCGACGACCTATATCATCGGGCGTGTGGAGAACAACGACTACGGTATCGCCATCGCATATTGCACGGTGCTGATCCTCGTCATGCTGACGGCGGTCCTGCTGGTTCAGCTTTCCGTCGGCCAAAGGCGTCTGGGACGGCGCACGGCCCATCATGGCAAAATGCAGGGGGAGGCGGCATGAGCGGCAAAGGCGGACACGGGCCGGCGACGGTCACCTTCGACTCGGTCAGCAAGGTCTTTCCCGGCGGTGTGCGGGCTGTGGACCGGGTGTCGTTCCACATCGATGCTGGCCAGTTGGTGACGCTTCTCGGTCCCTCCGGCTGCGGTAAAACGACGACGCTGCGCATGGTCGCCGGGTTGGAGCTGGCGAGCGAAGGGAAGATCCTCATTGGAGCCAACGACGTCACCCTGAGGCCGGCCACTGACCGCGACGTGTCGATGGTTTTTCAGTCCTATGCGCTGTTTCCGCACATGAGCGTCGCGGAGAATGTGGGCTATGGCCTTACCGTCACGAAGGTGCCGAAGAGCGAGGTGGCGCAGCGTGTGCAACAGGCCTTGTCCCTGGTCGGGCTGCCTGACCTGGGCAACCGTCTGCCGACCGAGCTTTCAGGCGGGCAGCAGCAGCGCGTTGCGGTCGCCCGTGCGCTAATTCTGGAACCGTCGGTCATTCTGTTCGACGAACCGCTTTCGAATCTGGATGCGAAGCTGCGTCGCCGCGTGCGTGAGGAAATCAGAGAACTCCAGACCTCGCTGGGACTGACAGCCTTGTATGTAACCCATGACCAGGCCGAGGCGCTGGCGATTTCCGATCGGATCATCGTAATGCGCGAGGCGGAGATCGCGCAGGTCGGGAGGCCCGAAGAGCTGTACGAGGCGCCGGACAGCGTGTTCGTCGCGGATTTTATCGGCGACGCAAATATTCTCCGCTGCGAGATTGCGGCCCTGGATGGAGATATCGCCGATGTGCACGTCGGGCCCTTGGTTCGGCGCATGAATGCCCGCGGGCTGGCAACGGGGGAGGCCAATCTGGCAGTTCGTCCAAACTCCGTCCTGCTGGTGGATCCGGATACGGCAAACACGATCCCTGGTGTCGTGCGGAAGACCAGCTATGCCGGAAGTCACCTTGAATACTTCCTCGATACCGAACTTGGGGAAGTATTTGCGGTCTCAAACAGCCTGGACAACGTCCGGATGGCGGACGAATCCGTTGGCCTGACTTTCACGGAGACCGGCCCCACGCTCGTCAGGCCCTGAACGGGGCGGGTTAATGCGGCCGGTTGATCGCGCAGGTTCCTTCTATGACCTCGATTGCAGCCCTGAGTCCGGCCACCGGTTAGACTTGGTAAACAGCCATTAAGTTTTCAGAAAGGTAAGTGTGCTACCAAAGAGCGCCTATAAGCTATTGAACATAATAACAAATCAAGTGGCGCCTAGGGATGGTTCAGCTTTCTCGCTCGCATGCCAATGTCTTAATGGACGCGCCGACGGCCGAAGAGGCCAAACGGGACGCCCAGCTGTTTCAGGTTGCCCTGGACAACATGTCCCAGGGCCTGTGCATGTTCGATGAAAACCAGCAGCTGATCCTCTGCAACCGCCGCTATCTGAAGATTTACGGGTTCTCCGAGAACGTTGTGAAACCGGGCGTCACGCTGCAGAAGATCATGGAATACAGCGTCTCGCTGGGCAACTACGGCCGCGACCAGGCGGAAACGGCGCTGCTGGCGCGGCCGCGGCATGCCGACCGGCGCGACGAGGCGGTCCTGGAGCAGAAGCTATGCGATGGCCGGATTATTGCGGTCAAGCACTGCCCCATGGAAAACGGCGGATCTGTGGCACTCTACGAGGACATCACCGAGGAGAAGCGCCGCAACGGCGCGCTCGAATCCCTCAGCCAGAAACTGGGACTTCAGAACCTGATGTTCGAAAGCGCCCTGAACAATATGATTCAGGGGCTCGCCATGTTCGATGCCGACCACACCATGATGGTCTGTAATCGGCGCTATCTGGAGATCTACGGCTTCTCGCCATCGATTGTGAAGCCGGGTATCAGCCTGGAAGAGATCCTCGATTACAGCGTCTCGCTTGGCAACTACAGCCCCGAGGTTGCAAGGCGCACCCTCACCGAACGCCGCCTGCAGGCTGCGCAATGCGAACGTGCCGTGCATGAACAGCATCTGAACGACGGCCGCGTCATTGCGGTCATGCATCAGCCGATGGGCGGCGGCAGTTCGGTGGTGACCTACCAGGACGTGACCGAGTTAAAGCAGCGCGAGAAAGAAATCGTTGAACTCACACGTACCGCAACAGTTTCCGAGGCCGAAAACCGCGCCAAATCGGAGTTCCTGGCGAACATGAGCCTCGAATTGCGCACGCCGCTGAACGCCATTGTCGGCCTTGCCGATACCATGCATTCGGAGGTGATGGGTGCGGTCGGCGTGCCGGCGTATCATACCTACCTGACCGACATCATCGGCTGCGGCGAAAACCTGTTGGGCATCATCCAGGACGTTCTCAACATGTCGCAAATCGAAGCCGGTCGGGTCGAATTGCACGAAACCGATGTCGACCTGCAGCAGCTAATGGAAAGCTGTCTGGAGTCCCTCAAATCCGCGACCGACGGGCGGACCGTTAGCATGGTTTCGCGCAACCGGCTCACGCCCGTGCGGGTACGGGGCGACGCGGCCAAGCTGGGCGAGATGATCCGCAAGGTCGTCTCAAACGCGGCCAAGTTCACCGGGACCGATGGCAAGATCGAGATTGCGCTGGAACTTGCCGCGACGGGTGGCGCGACGATTACCGTGCGCGACAACGGAATCGGCATCGCCCCGGAAGACATCGACAAGGTGATAGAGCCTTTTGCCCAGACCGAAGGCGCCTACGCGCGTAAATATGGCGGAACCGGGCTTGGATTGCCGATCGCAAAATCCTTCGCCGAGCTGCACGACGGCACGTTGGAACTGGAAAGCAGCGTCGGCGTCGGGACCACGGTATTTCTCAGATTGCCGGCGTCACGCGTTCTTTGAAGGCCCGACCGTCCAGGTCGCCCCGCCGCTGAGCAGCGTATCCAGGTCATCCCGGCTGAACGCGCCTTCCTCGAACGACGCGCTGCGCAGGCTGGTGTAGTCCGGGGCGGGGGCGTTGTAGAGAACGCCCAGCGCCATGGGCAATTGCCGGCCGTCCATTGCCGCAAGCGCCGACGCCTGGGCGAAGTTCGACTCATCATGGACCGACAGGTCATTCTCGGACGTACCATCGCCGAGCGACACGCTTTTGACGGCGCCGGTGCCCGGTTCGATCACCAGGCCTCTGTCGCCGCCGCTGCCGTAGATCATCGGCTGACCGTGCTCGAGACGGATGGCGCGATCCGCGCCGGTCTTCTTGTCGGTGACGTGATCGAAAACGGCATCGTTGTAAACGATGCCGTTCTGAAGGATCTCCACGAAAGACGCGCCCGCATGGCCGTGCGCCCGTCTCAGGACCGGCGGCAGGTGGTCCATCAATGTGTCGCCGGACCGTGCGACGAAACGGGCGCCCGCGCCAAGCGCAAACAGCGCAGCATTGATGGGCGTGTCGACCGATCCGTCGGGCGTCGATGGGGTCCGGGTGCCGGCATAGGACGTGGGAGAATACTGTCCCTTGGTCAGCCCGTAGACGGCGTTGTTGAACAGCAGCAGGTTCAGATCGATGTTCCGCCGCAACGCATGCAGCAGGTGGTTGCCGCCGATCGATAGAAAATCGCCGTCGCCGCCGGCGACCCAGACGTCCAGATCGGGATTGGCCAGTTTGATTCCGGTTGCGATGGCAGGCGCGCGACCGTGGATGGTGTGGAAGCCGTAGGTGGAGATGTAGTAGGGCAGACGCGCGGCGCACCCGATCCCGGAAACGAAGACAACCTCGTCCGGCGCGCGTCCGATATCGGCCAGCGCGGCGCGGATCGCTTTCAGGATGGCGTAGTCGCCGCAGCCGGGGCACCAGCGCACTTCCTGGTCGGTGGTGAAGTCTTTGGCGGTGAGGCGGATCTCGTTCATGGCGTCTCGTCCAATGCGGCCTGCAACGCGGCGTAGACCGTACCGGCGCTGAAGGGCTGACCGGTCACCTGGTTCAATCCCCGCGCGTCGATGAGATACCGGTCGCGGATCAAGGCGCGAAGCTGGCCGGTATTGAGTTCCGCAACAATCACTTGCCGGTAGGACTTCAGAAGATCGTCCAGCCCGCGGGGCAGGGGCCAGAGCTGGGTCAGGTGCACGTGTCCAACATTGTGTCCTTCCGCGCACAGGTCTTCTGTTGCGGCACGCAGCGCGCCGTAAGTTGCGCCCCACCCCACAACCACGAGGTCGCCCGATTCCGCTCCTGCCGCAACGCTGGCGGCCGGCTGGTCCTCGGCGATCCGGTCCATCTTTTCAGCCCGCAGCGCGGTCATCTGCGCATGGTTGTCGGGGTCGTACGAGATGTGCCCGCTGTCCGCGGCGCGTTCCAGCCCACCGACGCGATGGGCCAGCCCCGGCGTTCCCGGAACGGCCCAGGGCCGCGCCAGGGTCTTGTCGTTTCGCTGGAACGGCTGGAAGTCCGCCGTGTCGGTCCGGAATTCGGGTGTAAGGTCCGGAAGCGCGGAGACGTCGGGCAGCAGCCAGGGTTGGGCGGCGTTTGCGAGATAGGCGTCGGACAGGATCATCACCGGCGTCATGTAAGTCATGGCGACCTGCGCGGCGCGGATGACGACGTCGAAACAGTCGTCCACCCGGGCGGGTGCGAAGACCGGCATCGGCGATTCGCCATGGCGGCCATGGACGGCCATGAACAGGTCGGCCTGTTCCGGCTTGGTGGGCATGCCCGTGGAAGGCCCGGCCCGCTGAACGTCGATCACCACCAGCGGTAGTTCTGCGGCGACCGCCAGGCTCAGCGACTCCGCCTTCAGGGCGATGCCGGGGCCCGAGGAGCCGACGACGCCCAGACCGCCGGCATAAGACGCGCCGATGGCGGCGCCGGCGGCTGCGATTTCGTCCTCGGCCTGGAAGGTCTGGACGCCCTTGCCCTTGAGGCGCGCCAATCCGTGCAGCATGGCCGACGCCGGCGTGATCGGGTAGGAGCAGTAGGTGACTTTCAGACCTGACAGGGCCGCGACCGCGGCAATTCCGTAGACGATCGCGTCGGTGCCCGTGACGGTGCGGTAGGTGCCTGGCTTGGGTTCCGCCTTCGCGATGGGACGGTGCGCCGGCGCCACGTCGATCTCGGACGTCTCGCCGAAGATGTGGCCGCCGTCCAGGGCGGCAATGTTGGCGGCCGCGACTTCCGGCATCGCGGCAAACCGTCGCTCCGGCCATTCCTTCGTCGGGCCGCGCCTGCGCCCGAACATCCAGTAGACGAAGCCCAGCGCCCAGAAGTTCTTCGACCGGGTCGCCTGCTTTCGGCCGACGCCCGTGTCCGCGACCGCTTCGTGGGTCAGCCGGGTGATGTCGATGGGCAGGATCTGATAGCCGTCCAGGGAGCCGTCTTCCAGCGGGTTCTCCGCATAGCCCGCCTTGTCCAGGTTGCGCGGGGTAAACGCGCCTTCGTCGGCGACGATGGTGCCGCCGCGCCTGAGCGACGTCAGGTTGGTCTTAAGGGCCGCCGGATTGAACGCGACCAGCACGTCGGCCAACTCGCCATGGGTGCGCACATCGTCGCCGCCGAACTGGATCTGATAGGCGGACACCCCGAAGGTCGTGCCGGCGGGCGCCCGGATCTCGGCAGGGAATTCCGGAAAGGTCATCAGACCGTGCCCGGCCAGGGCCGACGATTTGGCGAATTCGGTGCCCAGGACCTGGACGCCGTCGCCGGATTCGCCGGCGAAACGGACAACGGCCGCGTGGGGCGCCGGGTCTGACTTCCCGGCCTCTTCAGGAGGTGTCGTAGTGGTTTCCAGCATCACGTCTTTGCCTGCCCCGCCATCGGCTTTTGCCGGCTCGTCCCGGCCCCGTTTTTTGGACGGAAGCGCCGCATACATACTCCCCGGCGCCGCCCAGGTCCAGGGCCGCGGAATGGCTGGGGTTCAGGCGGAAACCTTGAACCAGGTCGCCATTCCACCGGCCTGATGCTCCAGCATGTGGCAATGCAGCATCCATTTGCCCGGATTATCGGCGACGAAGGCGACTGAGACGGTCTCGCCCCGGTCCAAAAAGACCGTGTCGCGCCAGACATCCGCGCGAACACTTCCCTGTGAACGGGCGGTCTCGCGGACGTGGTGACCGTGAAAGTGCATGGCATGCGGCCAGTTGGTGTCGTTGATCATGGTCAGCCGCACCGTTTTGCCCAGGGTCGCGTCGAACAGCGGCCGGTCGGTCATGCCGGCCTGGCCGTTGAAGGCCCAGACCTTACCCTGGGCCACCAGCTCGCGGATCCCCAGCTTCTGCCCTTGATATGTCGCCTCGCGCATGCGTCCCATCGCGCCGCCCTCCATGCGCAACGTGACCTCCTGGGCATTGGCCAGGTCGAGTTGCTCGGGCAGCGGATTGGCGGGCAGCCCGGCCGGCGGGTTCAGGGCCGCTTCGCGCGTTACGCTCCGGGCATCGTAGGCGAACCGGCCCGCCACCAGACGCCCCCCGCCCGTGACCTCGGTGATGGCGGCTTCCGCCCCGGGGGCCAGGGTCATGTCCGCGATCAGGTCGATGCGCTGGCCCGGCATCAGGGTCGTGGCGCCGTCCTCCAGGACGAAAGGCGGCACCGGCTGGCCGTCGACGGCGATGACGGTGTGGGTGTGCTTCTCGAAGCGCAGGTTCAGGATCCGGGCGTTCGCGGTATTGCAGACCCTGAGGCGCACCCTCTGGCCGGCCGAGACGGGAACCTCCATCAGGTCCTGACCGTTGATGGTCAGCGTATTGCCAAGACGGCCGGCGTGGCTCCAGTCCATCATCGCGCCGAAGCTGGCTTCGTGGATCTGGCCCGCTTCGTCCAGCCGCCAGTCGTCGAACACCAACGCGATATCCTGGTCGACGGCCGGTGGGTCGGGTTCATCCACGATCAGCAGGCCGTAGAGGCCGCGCGCGACCTGCTCCCAGGACAGGTTATGGGGGTGATACCAGAACGTGCCTGCGTCGGGGACGGTGAAGGCGTAGTCGAATGCTTCGCCCGGCGGGACCGCCTCTTGCGTCAGGCCGGCGACGCCGTCCATGGCGTTGTCGATGCGGATGCCGTGCCAGTGGATGGTCGTCGGCTGCGGCAGTTCGTTCTCCAGGCGCACGCGCAGGGTGTCGCCCTGGCGCACGCGCAGGATCGGACCGGGCACCATCCCGTCGAACCCCCACACGGCTGTCTGCGGTTCTCCAGCCGGCAAAAGCTGCGCGGTGCCCGGGAGCGCCCGGATGACGGTCGGCGCGGAACCGACCGCGTGTGCGGGACGGCGAGCGGGCAGGGCAAGCGCGGCAAGGGTGGCGCCGCCGCCAAGCAGCACGTGTCGGCGGTTCCAGCCCGTTCGTCCAAATGGGAGGCGCATTAATCTGTCTTTCGATCGACCTGTCCTTGGAGGATGATAGGACGAGCCGCTCAAGAAACAATATCGGGAGGTGCGGCGGGATGTCGTTCCGGGGATATCCGGCGGGAACCTTGAAGTTTCTTCGGGGCCTGCGCGCCAACAACAACCGCGACTGGTTCAAGGCGCACGAGGCGGAATACAAGGGCCACTACGTGGAGCCGGCCAAGGATTTCGTCGTCGCCGCTGGCGAGGCGCTTCGCGATTTCGCCCCGGCCATCGAAGCGCAGCCGCGTGTGAACGGATCCATGTTCCGGATCAACCGGGACATCCGTTTCAGCCGCGACAAGACGCCCTACAAGGATCATCTGGACGTGTGGTTCTGGGAAGGCGACCGAAAACGCGCGGTTTCCAGTTATTTCGTTCGCGTCGCGCCCGATTACGTCGCGCTGGGCGCCGGGTGCCACGGTTTCGATGCCGAGCGGCTTAAAACCTTCCGGACCGCCGTCGCCGGTCGCAGGTCGGGCGCGGACCTGGTCGCGATCGTCACCGCGCTGGAAGCCGCCGGTTATTCCGTTGGCGGGCATCATTACAAACGCCCGCCGCGCGGGTTCAGCGCGGGCGGCCGCGCCGCGGATCTGTTGTTGTTCAATGCGTTATTCGTCCATGCGGACGAGCCGGTTGAACTGGCGACGACCCCGGAATTGCTGCCGCGCTGTGTCGAGCACTGGCGCAGACTGGCGCCGCTCCATCGCTGGCTGATCGATCACGTGCAGGATGGGTGAGGAGACAGGCACAGACCGGAACCCCCTCATCCGGCCCTTCGGGCCACCTTCTCCCCGCCGGGGAGAAGGGAACAAAAAGCCCCTCGCCCCAGGGGGGAGAGGGGTTGGGGTG
>Ga0056115_1001298_pt1 | contig 11739 bp, 10 predicted proteins | sample WorMetOlspDAHAB1_FD_77007 | JGI IMG/M metagenome (GOLD analysis project Ga0056115, IMG submission 77007) | Marine gutless worms symbiont microbial communities from Max Planck institute for Marine Microbiology, Germany - Olavius sp. DAHAB.1 ... | reverse complement strand
GACGGTGATTCAAAAATATATTAAAAGACAAGGCAATAAAGCGAAATATACCAAACTTCATTACGAGCAACTCAAGTTGTTTTAGCACCGATACTCCGCGGCTTGCCGCGGGGTAGTTCATTATTTTTATCATTGATTCACCCATTTAGCAGAAATTTCTATACCCTGGCAAGGTTAAAAGTAACTCCCTAATTGAGCAATCTAGCTCAATTATAACCATAGGATACCTACCCTGCCGTCAGTCTTCGGAGTCTGTTATTGAAGACGTAACGGCTTCAATTACTAAATTTGCAAGTATTTCACCAAACACAACATGTTTACCGCAGTATTGAACGTTTGTTGTTCCATGGCTGCCGACACATGCGATGGCGATGGCATCGGTGCCCGTACCGGTGGCCGGAGTATCCGAAACAGGGCTTTTAATGCCCAGTTTTTGCAATGCGGCTGTTTTAGCTTCGGTCGCCGTTATGACGGCTTCCACCAGGGCAGCCGGTGTCAAAACCGCAGTGGTCAGGCAAATAATGTTTATGGTTCCGGCATCATATCGCAGAGTGCCGATCTCCCGATATTCAGCGTAATCGCCGGCACGCCTGGCATTTGACAACCCTGCCGTTACCAGGACAATAATTTCGACACCCTGTTCAGTGGCTTGAACCAGCCGAAAAGAGTCCATTGAAGCGGCTGTCATCAAGCCCACGGTCGTTCCCGACAAGCCGCAATTCCTGCAATATTGCGCCAGGGTGAGCTCCGGGGATTGCCGCTCATTAGGCCCATGGTTGCGTTTATTTCTAATATTGAGATTTAAAATATGATTCGCTTTTACCGTTCCGCCATTTAGTACTGCCGAACTCAGGACTCGGGCGGGGCAATCAAATCGGAGGTGGATGTGATTGGCCGTGCGCTCAAGATGTACGCCTTTTGTCAAATTTTTCCGGATCATTTTCCAATGGAAACAAATTGAGGGGTCGAAAAGTTTTGCAAAGCCTTGCCCGGACAAGCCGCAACCAAAAGGAAATTAACCACGAAGAACACGAAGGGGAAAAATAAAATTTTGGACTTTATGATTTCTTCGTGAACTTCGTGGCCTTCGTGATGCAACAAGTTCTTTCATAAAATGCAAAGAATTTACTACTAAGTCTCTAACCGCGGACGTCTATAATCTCCACCGAAACCGCCTGATTTCGACCACAAGGGTTCGTAATCAATCCGCACAAAACGATATACTATCAATTTTTTTTGTGCCGCGGCAACCCCCAAATCCTTATATTATCCTAATATTTGCCTATTTTATTTGGGAGCTGAGGTGATATTCGGCATTGAAATCGTAACGTCCCGTCGGCGGCAGGATATCCCCGGCAGATCTAATTTATTGACATTCGAATTTATTCTGACTAATTGTTGGTCACCCAAAGTAATTCGGTCAACACCTGTTCAGGTCCCCAATAGGATAAACGGAGCAACCCGTTATGTCATCAGTAAACACCGGCAACGCGCGTATCAGCCCGATTGCGATTAAACCGGAACTGAAAATTAAGACGCTGAGTGACTCGGATCTGGCAAAGATCCACCAGGCGACTTTAACCGTGCTGAACGAGACCGGCGTCCGATTTCCCTGCGAAAAAGCCCTCAAAATATTCGCCGAAGCGGGAGCCGAAGTCGATTTTAAAGGGCAGACCGCTAAAATTCAACCGGACCTGTTGATGGAAAACCTGGCCCATGCCCCACAACAATTTACGATGGGATCCCGCGGGGACCGGGATCTTGATGTCGTACTGGACGGCAATAAAATGTATTGCGGAACCGCCGGTACCGGTACCCAAACCATTGACCCGGTGACCGGACGCCGGCGACCTTCGACGAAAAATGATATTGCCATGATGGCATTAATTTCCGATTATCTACCTTCCGTCAGTTTTTACTGGCCCATGGTGGCTGCCCAGGATTGTCCGGTCCAGAGCATCGCCTTGCATGAGCTTGAAGCCTCTTTTGTCAATACCCAAAAGCATGTCCAGATAGTCAGTTGCGTGAATAAGGCAACCGCAACTTACACGATTGAAATGGCCAAGACAATATCCGCCAACAGTCAGCATTTCAAAACACGACCGCCGCTTTCGCTGATTGCCAGCCCGATTTCACCCCTGGCCAATGACCAGGGAGTAATTGAGGCCGCACTTGTTTTTGCAGAGGCCGGGTTGCCGGTTGGGTTTGCATCGATGCCCGTTTTAGGTACGACCGCGCCGGCATCCATTGCCGGTGCCATGGTCCTGGGCAACGCCGAAATTTTAAGTTCCGTTTGTCTGCTGCAGCTTGCCAACCCGGGCACTCCGGTATTTTATCCGCTGTTTTCGGCTATGATGAATCCCTTTACCGGCGGTATTCTGGTTTCCACTCAAATCCAGCATCTTTTCTACGCCGGCACCGTTCAACTGGGGCATTATTACAACCTGCCGGTGATGTCTTCCTTTGGCGGGAGTGATTTGCAGCATCCGGGGGATTGGCGGGTCGGCAAGAGCGACGCCATTGATGCTTTTTTTGTTTGCGCAACCGGCCCGGATATGCTGCCGTCTTTCGGGCTACTGGAAGCCTATACGCTCCTGCATCCGGAAAAACTGTTGTTTGACAACGAAATTTTTCAGGCCGTCAAGACCATGGCCGAAGGGTTGTCCATCGATGCCGATACCCTTGCCGTCGACGAAATTATGGCGGTCGGTCCCGGCGGCCATTTTCTGGACCGGGAGTTTAATATTGGAAACATTCGAAAACTCTGGCAACCGGGGATAACCCAGGATTGGTCGGCCGAAAATCAGGATTTTCGCGATCCATTAGAAACCGCAGCCGAAAAAACGCGTTGGATTTTAGACAACCACAAACCCGAACCCCTCGATGCAAAAGCGGCCGATGAGCTGAAACGAATTATCAGATCGGCGGAGGATGAACTCATACGTTAGTTCGCTTCGCTCATCCGCGTAAAACCGAAGCCGATGATATCTTCAAAAGTCAGCCGAATTTATCTGCACCGTTGTCATCATGCATAAAGTTCAGGTTATTTCCCTGGCGCGCTTACAGATGTGCGCCAGTTCTCTCTCAACATCATCGCCCAAAGGCAAGGGTACATGTGTTTTCAGTATTCTGGCCACCTCTTGCCGGGCCTCTTCCTGGAGGGTCGTCCGATCACCGGCTGCCCATTTTTCAAAGCCTTCATGAACTCCAAGATTCGATATGTACCATTCATCACTTCGCAGTGCGGCCAGAGTCGATTGCTCGCACAGATAATCGCCGCCGGGGCCGACCTTTGAAATCACATCGGTCAGCCATCTTTCCTCCCTGGTATCCAGCCCCCTGTGTACATATTTGGCCAGACGGAATACTTCCACATCTATCAGCATCTTCTCAAGACTGGACACCATCGATCCGTCCAGCATTCCGACGCCGACCACAATATCCGGCCAGGAGAGCATGGTTGGAATAGCCAGGGCGGCGCTTTCATGCGCGTTCTGAAAATCCAGGATATGGGCGTCCGAACCGCCGGGCGAGGACTCGGACGGCAATCCATAGTAGCTGGCCATTTCGGTGGCAGCCATGTTCATGACAGAATAGCCCGCTGCGGCATAGCTGGGACTGGCGGTTCGAGGATTCATCACGGCCAGGGCCGGCGCGTAGATGATGGGAACTCCCGGTTCATTTGCCTGTAGCAGGCAGAGCATAGACAGGACTTCGCAATTGCCCTGGATGATGGTCGCGATCATGCTGGCAGGTGCGCTGCATCCCATCAATGGCATGGGCATGATCGCGGCTGGAATATTCCAGCCTTTGAGGGCCAGGTAGGCCTCGGTGTATTTATGATCGATGGCAAGCGGAGATTGGGGGCAAAGTAAATAGGAAACCGGATGGTTCTTCCTGATGTCGTCCCTGGAACCGAAAACCGTCTGCAGTATTTCGATGAACCAGGGGGTCTCTTCGTCGGCCTTGAGACTGTCCTGGATGTGTTTGGAAAAGCCCCTGAAAACCCTGCAAAAGTAGTCGACGGTATCCCCAAGGGTTTTACCCCGGTCGCTGGGGGCGACCTGACACCAGTACATCCCGATTTCGTCCAGCGCATCAGCCAGCCTGGTGATTTTTTCCCAGTCGTCGTAGGTGGCCAGCCGCCGCTGGCCGGTGGCGCTGTCCAGCACCATCGTCCCGTCGCCATCCGGACAAAGCGTGCTGCCGCCGCCATTCATGACCAGGTCCGGGACTGGACGGCGAGAGCTCAACCCAAAGTCCCGGGTCACAAGTTCAAGGGATGACTCAACCAGAGCTCGGGGGAGTTTGACGATTTTGTGGATGTCGTCAACCCGGGCGCCCGCATCCCGCAGGATCCGGCGTCCCAGGGGCGTTTCAACCCGCACTCCCGTTTTTTCCAGGATGTTCAGTGATTCCTCGTGCACTCGATGGCGTTCGTCCCGTGATAAAACCTGCACCGACGTTTTCATTAAGTCTCCTTGTTTCTGTGTTATCGCTATCAGGCGATCATCACATATGGCCCCGGGACTTTACCACATTAACCAGATGCCATTTTTTCAAACCGCCGAAAAATGAGCGCAATACTTTAGGCCCCGCGTAGGGAATATTGCGGTTGACAACAAAGTGCGTGGTGAATTCGTTTTTTTCTCCCGCCATCAAATCGGCGATAATTCTGCCGCCTGTTTGGGTGGATGGAACGCCCTCGTTATAAGCGACGCCATAATATATGTTGTTATGGTCTCCCATAACGCCGATCGTAGGCGTACAATCGCGGGTGCCCGCCGTCGGACCGCCCCAGGCGTGGTCGACTTTTATCCCTTCAAGGGATGGGAACCATCTAACCAAATCTTTGATAATTTCGCGTGAAACGGTCTTGTTGTTGCCCGGAGCGATTCCATCACAATGATAGTATTTGCTGTCCGATCCGCCGATAATGATCCGGCCGTCAATACTGGGAATCATATAGTTGAATAGCATCCGGTAGTCGGAAAGCCCCTGGCGGTTTTGCCAGCCAATTGCGTCCCACCGGGCGTCGGTCAAGGGCTCGGTGGCGATTACATATGTATAAATTGGATATAAACGATTTTGAAAAAAACCCAGTCTATGGGAATACGCGTTGGTGGCGACCACAAGGGCGGGGGCTTTGACCTCTCCCAATTCCGTATCCACATGATGGACTTTACCGGGCACAACCCGTGTCACAACAGAACGCTCCCGAATTTCAACGCCCATGCTTTCTACAATTTTTTTCATCCCCCGCGCCAGTTTGGCCGGATTGAGGATCGCGCACTGTTTTAATTTGAGGCCCGCGACCAATCTGGGAGATTTAATTTCCGTTTCAAGCTCCTTGCCATAGAGCGTCTCCACGTCAAATCCCCAGTCTTTCAAAATCCGATGTTCATCTTCCATTATTTTGACTTGCAGGTCATTCATGGCCACATCCAGCATGCCATTTTCCTTAAAATCGCAGTCCAGGCCATGAACATCGATACATTCCTTGATCTGCTCGATGCCATGTAAGCTGACATTCAAATTTTTTTGGCGGGCGTCAGGGTCTTCGAGGCCCAGATCTAGCAGCGATGTGGCGACGCAAAACCCGCCGTTTCTGCCGCTGGCGCCGTAACCGCAGCACGCGCCTTCAAGCAATACAATTTTTTTGTCCGGAAATCTGCGCTGGATGTTATAAGCGGATGAAAGCCCGGTGAAACCGCCGCCGATAATTACGACATCGGCTTTATGCGCACTCCGCAGCGGTTCGTTGATAATTTCGTTTTCAAGACCGGCAGCCTTAAACCAGAAATTGTCGAGAAAGTACTCGTACAGCTCCGGCGGTTTCAAGCCATCACGTTTGCTGGAAATAGACCTGAAATTTTTCATTTTTAAAAATTAACCTCTCAGGACATTGTTGCTGCCGCAATCCCAACTTATGGTGACATCCTGGCCTTCGGGCAATTGCGGGCGATACCCCATTCCGCGTGTCAAATGAACTGTCAGCAGCATGTTCGTCTCCTTCAAGGCCACCGTAAATTCGCTGAAATTTCCCTGGTAGAAGACCTCATGAATGGTTCCATGAAATTCGGTTTTCTGGACCGGGTCAGCCGGTTTTTCACCTGGTGCGGTTGGTTTTAAGCTGATGAGCTCCGGATGCACGGAAACCCCGGATATGAGATGGTCGCTAACGTCCGTAGGTTCCGGTGCAAATATCAATTTCCCGTCCTCTGTCTCGATTCCGATATTGCCGTCCTGGCGGGAAACTACATTGCCGGAAAAAATATTGGTCGCGCCCATAAAAGCGGCCACAAATTTGGAACCGGGTTTCTCATATATCTCATCCGGCGTTCCGATCTGGAGGAATGCGCCTTCATGCATGATACCGATCCGGTCGGAGACGCTCAGGGCCTCCTTCTGGTCGTGGGTTACGTTTAGAAAGGTGGTGCCGACTTCCCGCTGAATGCGCTTTAGCTCAATCTGCATCTCTTTTCTCAACTTCCTGTCCAAAGCAGCCAGCGGCTCATCCAGAAGCAGGACCGCAGGTTCCAATATCAGCGACCGCGCCAGGGCAACCCGCTGCCGCTGTCCGCCACTTAACTGATCCGGCCGCCGGTCTTCCATACTGCCTAGGGTAACGAGCTCTATTTTGTCGGCCACTCTTTTCTTAATCTCGCTCTTGGAAAGTCTTCTCTCCACCAGGCCGAAGCCGATGTTTTTGGCGACGGTCATGTGGGGAAAAAGGGCATGATTTTGAAACACGGTATTGCAATCCCTCTTATAGGGCGGCAGTTGATTGACATTGCGGCCGGCGATGAGCACATCGCCCTGATCCTGGTTTTCCAATCCGGCCACAACTCGCAGCAGGGTTGATTTGCCGCAGCCGCTGGGGCCCAGTAAGGAAAAGATCTCGCCGTCTCTGATTTGCAAATTGACATGATTCACGGCCGTCAAATCACCAAAACGCTTGACGACATCTCTGACTTCAAGGCAGATGCCCGAATCCGTATTCATATCTTTGCTGTCTGGAGCTTGCATATAAAAGCCTCCAACTCGTGCCAAATTAAGTGCCGTTTTTAGTTTTCTTCTGTAATAAATATACCAGCAGCATGCCACTCATCGTCACGGCTACAAAAAGGGTGCCGATGGTGTTGATGACCGGCGTGGCACCGAACCGCAACTGTGAAAATACATAAATGGGCAGGGTCGTGCTGCCCACCCCGGCCACGAAATAGGTGATTACGAAATCATCGAAAGACCAGGGAAAGATCAGCATGGCCGAGGCCATGATGGCCGGCAGGAGCTGCGGTCCCGTCACCCGCAAAAAGGTTCGAAAGGGGGTGGCGCCCAGGTCCAGGGCCGCCTCTTCCCAGGACCAGTCGAAACGCTGCATACGCCCCAGGATGATGAACACCGCCAGGGGGGAGCAGAAGACAATGTGGGCAATGATGATGCTGGGGTATCCCAGGGGTACGTGCAAAAATCGTGTAAAGAAGACCAGCAGGGCACTGCCGGTAACCACCGAGGGAAACACGATGGGCAGCAGGATGGAGGTCCGCAGAAACTGTTTGCCCTTAAAATTGAGTTTATAGAGCCCATAAGCCGTTATGGTGCCGATCAGGGTGGCGACCACCACGGTGACACCGGCAACGATCAGGCTGCGCATGAGGGCATCCCTGACCTGGTCGTTGGTGAATAGCTTGACATACCATTTCAGGGTGAATTCTTCCCAGGAAGAGCCGTACTTGTTGCTGGAAAAAGAAAATACGATGATCAGGATCATCGGTGCCCACAGGAAGATCAGGGTCAGGACACTCAATAGCCACAGTATTTTCGATGCGATTCTTTTCTTTTTCATAGGGCCTTCTCCAGCGCTTCTCTCCCGCCCCATTTAATGGTGAGGTGCAGGATCAGGACCAGGGTCGCCGCCAGCATGATGGCCAGGCTGGAGCCCTGGGGAATATTGCCCACGGCCGTGAATTTATGCGCCACCAGGGATCCGGCCATCATGATTTTGGAGCCGCCGAAAATGCTCGGCACCAGCCATTCGCCGACGGTGGGAATGAACACGAGGATAGAGCCGGCCAGAAGCCCCCCCCGGGTCAGGGGCAGGGTGACCCTGAAAAAACGCCGAAAAGGCGTTGCACCCAGGTCGAAGGCCGCTTCCAGCACCGAGCGGTCGAGACCTTCAAGGGCTGCGTAAATGGGCAGAATCATGAAGGGCAGCCAGGCAAATACCAGGGCCATGGTAACGGCAAAGTTCGTGTAGAGAATTTGAATGGGTTCGGAAATAATACCCAGGTTCAGCAGCAAAGTGTTGATGGTCCCCTTGGTGCCCACCAGGGTTTTGAGGGCATACAGCCGGATGAGGTAAGAGGACCACGACGGAACGATGATCATGAAAATCCACAGGGTTTTCCACTTCCCGCCAAACCTCGCGATGTAGTAGGCAATGGGATAGCCGAACAAAATACAGAGGAAATTCGTCTGAAACGCAAGGTAAACCGACTTCAGAAAGATCTCACCGTATCCGCCGCCCAGCATGGCCGCCAGATTTTCAACGGTAAACGTGTAGATGATCTCGCCATACGGCCCTGACTTCAGAAAACTGAAGAACAGGATGATGGCCAGGGGGGCGAAGACAAAGACGACCACGATGATGATGATGGGGCTTAGATAGGCCGTTATGTCAAGGGCCAGTTTGCGCTTCTGCCTTTTTTGGGCCTGGGACCGTGAGGCCCGTGCGCCATCCGATGTGGGCATGGAATCCTACTCCTTGGTTTACGATGGAAAGGCAAATATAAAGGGAGTGCGAAATCAGGCCGGGTGGTTGCCCGTCCTCCTGCCTTCGTTCGCACTCCAGTAATACGATGCTGATATTGTTTCCGGAAGCTACTTTTTAATCTCTTCCCAGATTTTATCGCGCAGTTCTTTGCCCGGTCCTTCGACCAGGGTCATGCTGAAGGTATCACACTTGCGCTGCCATTCCTCGTCCACGATGAAACCGGGCCAAGCCTTCATCGCGTCACTCATGAACTCCATGGTGTGTTTGTGTACCGGCGGGTAGCCGATGTATTCCACCAGCTGCACGTTAACCTCGGTGCGGAAAAGATAGTTGATGAAAAGATGGGCCGCGGCCGTATGTTTGGAGCCCCGGGGGATAAAGCCGGTGTTGCCGGCATAGTAGGTGCCTTCCTTGGGTAAGGCTGATTTGATTTCAGGTTTATCCCGCGAAAGCCACCAGCCGTCGCCGATCCACAAATGGGAGATCCACACATCCTCTTCCTTGAGCAGGCGGCTGGGCCAGGAGTCGTAGGCCGCCAGCATCGGTTTTTGAGCCATCAGAAGGGCCTTGGCTTCCATGAGTTCGCTTTTGACGTCGCTGGTCCAGGAGTAGCCCAGATATTTCAGCGCGGCACCAATGGAATCCTGTGCATTATCGATCATGGTGATTTTGCCCTTGTATTTTTCGCCCTTGAAAAGAAGGCCCCAGGATCCCAGCAGAGGGTCGTTTTCCTTCACGTATTTGGAGTTGTAGGTATAGGTGGTGTAGAAAATGGAGTCCACAAACTGGAACTTGTTGCCCGGATCGAAGGGCATGTTCTTGTATTCGTCTTTTAAATAGGCAGCCATGTTGGGCAGCCAGTCATGGTTCAGTTCCTTGAGCAGTTTCATCTTGTTAAGTCGGACGGCGTCCGTGGGCCCGGCTCCCAGAACGAGGTCATAGGGCGTATTGGGGTTGAGCTTGAGCTTGGTTACCATCTCCTCGGTGTCGGCGTAGTGGTCCCGGACGATCTTGACGCCGAATTCCTTGGTAAAGTTTGCAAAGAGCTCTTCCGGCCACCACTCAGCCCAGTCATAGATGAACAGTTTGTTGCCCTCTTTTCTGACCTGATCAATGCATGCCAGTGGTACCGGAAAATCTTTGTATTTACCGGCCGCAGACGCATCCACAAGAATCCCGAGGGAGAAAAACAAAAGGATAAAGAGGGCGATTGCCGTGTTGAAAAAATACTTTTTTTTCATGTTCATACTCTCCTTTCGATTGTGGTGTTTTCGTTATGGGCAACTATTTCAGAGTGTTATACGGTCATTTGGCAGCACTATGTCAAAGTCCATGCCGTCCAGGGTGGAGTTCAAATGATTCAGCATGGCTTCTTCCGCCCCTTGACTATCGCCTTTTGACAGATGCGAAATGATTTCTTCGTGCTCCACGTGCGATGCCAGGGGAGATGGATTAAAATCTATCTGGTCATAGGTATCAAATAAAATCAGGTAAATGCGGCACTTCTGAAGAAGGCCATCAATTTGCTCATAAAGCACTTCATTGCCTGACAGCTTGGCTATACGTAAATGGATGGCTTCGTTGAGTTCATGGTATTTGGACAATCCATGGCGCAGACCGGACGCTATGAATTTCTGGTATATCGAACTTTCCTCAGCAACCAGAAGTTTCAGCTCGGCCACATCTTTCCTGGTCGCATTTTGGGCAGCTAATGCAGCCGCCATTTTCTCCAGCTGAGCCCGCACCGCGTAAGTCTGCCTGATCTTATTTTCAGTTGGACAGATAACCTGGGCCCTCCCATTGGGTGAAAACTCCACTAACCCTTCATAGTGCAAACGCCTCAATGCATGCCTTACCGGGGTGCGACTCAGATTAAGTTGCTTGGATAGGGAAGCTTCGGCCAGCCGACTGCCTTGTCTAAGATACTGCTTGTAAATAGCAGATTTTATTTTAGAATAAGCAATGTGCTCTGCGTTTTGGGACATCTGACTTAATTCCCTTCAATTACAAGCATCAGACTGAGCTTTGTGCAGTATTAGAACGATGGAGCATAGACAGGATACTGTTTTGGGATACCGTTCTGGGATACTGTATTTTTTCTTTGATCGAAAGTCAAGCCATTTTCATCCTAACTTTGGTAACAGGGGCCGTATAGCCTTCTTCAAAACGCAACCGCACAATCTGAATCTTGACGCCTGTCGGATAAGGGGTTAAGTTCTTGCCCATGGGGTTATTTGAGCTTAGCGGATAAGCGGAATTTCTAAATACAAGCGAGGTGGCGAAATGAAAACATTTGCCGATAAGGCCTACGATCTTTTACGGAAAGTGCCTGAAGGCCGGGTAACGACTTATAAGGAAATCGCCCATGCCCTGGGAACCAAAGCTTACCGGGGGATTGGCCAGGTCATGAAAAGGAATCCCTATGCTCCCGAGGTTCCGTGACACCGGGTCGTTTCCTCATCCGGTCGGATTGGGGGGTTTGAAGGGCAGACATCGGGAAGCTCTATCCAGAAAAAAATTAAAATGCTCAAGGCCGAAGGGATCGAAATCAACGGCGGTAAAATCAAGAATATTGAAAAGATTCTCTTCCGGTTTACCTAACCCGGACAAGCCGGTTGGAGCGAAGCGCAAATCCCGCTAACCGGGGAACCATAAAAGATCAATCACGAAAGCACGAAAAAAGCCAAGAGAATCTTCGTGTTTTCGTGATAAAGTAGTTTTTTCATAAAATGCAAAGAAATAACAATTAAGCGCCTAACCGCTATGTCTAGGGCATAAATCATGTGCAAACATGATGGGATTTCACTAAATAGGTACTACGCTTTTTCCGAGACTTCGCTCGGTGTTACCGGCGCCGCGAAAATGCTATAAACGTGGCGATTTAAAAATGTAGTTTATCTGAGACTACAAAAGTAGGCCGCCGGCGCCACCTCTTGCCCGGCGACCCAAATCAATAAAGCCTT
>Ga0056115_1001297_pt1 | contig 11742 bp, 9 predicted proteins | sample WorMetOlspDAHAB1_FD_77007 | JGI IMG/M metagenome (GOLD analysis project Ga0056115, IMG submission 77007) | Marine gutless worms symbiont microbial communities from Max Planck institute for Marine Microbiology, Germany - Olavius sp. DAHAB.1 ... | reverse complement strand
GCTAAAACGAAAATGTTTTCCAAAATAGAAATACAATAGAAACTTAAAAGAACCTATAACACATAAAACGGTAATTGAAACTGAATTGATTTTCGAAACAGAAATATCACTGCATGGAGCTGCAGAGCCCTGTGGCCAGCACTAACTGTGCCACGCCCTTCCATGACATTAGACACTGGCTGCAAGCCAAACATTTCCCACGCCATTCTGCCCCTCTGTCATTCCAGAGCCGCCTGAAGACATGGCTTTTTGAACTGACTCTGTAACACTAACTTTACTCGACTGCACTTCGTTTTGTATCATTGCTTTTACCATTAACTGTGTATAATGCCTCTGTAATATTATTCGTGACAGTGTACTTGGTTAATAATGATAATAATAATAATAATTTGTTGATGTCGAGTCGATGTTGCTCATACGTCTGTCTTGTTAATGCATTCACTTCAGTGGCTAATGTCAACCCAAGAAGATCTTGGTGAATATTGAAATCCACAAAATCCACTGTATATGGCCATGGGTAAAATGCGTATCTGCAGACAAAAGTCATGATATATTATCGATATATCAATGCACATTTTACCGCATTTTGAGCTCCGCATTTTACTGGTTGCATGATTCGTGGTCCACATTTTACCAGAGGCAGCTGTAAACATGAAATTGATGGGCTGAATATTGAAATTCACGTTGACATTAAAGTCAAAATCCATCGCCTATATGTACAGTAGATTTTATGGATTTCGATATTCAGCCAGACCTGGAAACTTGGAAAGACTTGCTGTGTAATGAGTTCTGGCAGAGCTACATTGATTTTCTTCTAGACTTGCTGTGTTTCAAGGATGTAGATTTTGTTTGTTAGATTCAAGTCACGTCATTATGTTCATTGTATGCTGAAAGACATAGGTTGAGAAGATATGCAAAGTGCAAAAATGGCAGTCAAGTAATGCTAAAGGCTGCCATATGCGAAACAATTGTTATACGATTTTATTGGCTTTTATCCAGTTCACTAAGAGAGCAATAAGGTAATCGCTTGTTTATCAACAGTAACTAGACTTGTGCTCATTCATGGTCGTGTCTTAGTACAGAGTAGTATTTGTGATTGTGTCTTGTTTGTGTGGCAGAGTGTTGGAAGCAGGTGATTAAGAATATGAGTGAATCGGATCACAGTAATGAAGGGCAGGCAGAGATTGGTGGTGGACGTGCATCTGTTGAGTCTCTCGGCGAATTTTTGAAGGATTTCAAGTCATCTCGAATGAGTTTTGAGCCGCTGGACACGTGGTTGTTTCTGAAAGCGGTCGATGAAAAAGCCGATGATAGCAGCAATGATATTAAGTCAGTCGAATATATCTCAGATTGTAATGATGCATGTGCCAGCAGCGAGTCTGATAGCAGTGCTGTATATCATTTTGACAGTGATGATCTGAACAGTAGTAATGATGATGATGATTGTGATGATATTCACCATACTGCATCCGATGCTCTCTCTGTCTATGCCGTTACTGAATGTGATAAAGGAAAAACCTTTACGGTGAAGAAACTGGCTGACTCTCCAGGTCGATCTGGCAGTGGGGTGAAAGTTTTCAGTGAAGAAGAGCAAAGTGATGTGCTTGAGGAAGTTGATTCACTTTCTGATGCTTCGTCCAGTTTCAGTGATAGCTTGATAAGCAGAGTTGACTCTGTCCAGAAATGCTTTGTTGACTCTTGCCAGCCAGCATCGAACAGTGTTTCTACTGATCCCAAAAGAGGGGTTTTGAATTGTGGCATTGGTTGTGTACCTGAAACTACTTGTCATCAGTATATAACGTACAGGGTCAAGAAATGCCACGCAGATAATGACAATGACTGTGGGGTAGTTGTAGACAATTTCGAGTCACCGTCAAAGAAATTGCGGGAATTTGCAACTGATTTTGCAAGCTCTGGAAGACATAGGCATGCCATCCAGAATCCGTCGATCGCTGGAACTGAATATGATGACAGCATTGCTGAACATGAGAATTTTGATGCCGACAAAGCCGATGTTAATGATACGCTGAAACGTGTGAACAAACGGCAGCGAATTGCACAGGAACTGATGGACACAGAGGCTACATATCAGCGACATCTTGAGCTAATCGTCGAGGTTTAAAATTGCACTTTTTGCATCCTAAAATTATAAATAATTTAATACTAACATATAATTATACACAGTATTTATTAATTCCTGATAGGCAGCTCATGTTAATTTCAGTACTTATGCTGTATGGCAGTTTATGGCTGTATAATGGTTTTATTAGTACTTTTTGTAAATTTTATATATAATAATAGTACTGTTGTTATTGTTGTTATGTTAATGTTAGTACTGTTATTGTTATGTGTTGTTTATGTTGATAATGATGTTAAACATCATGGCAATTATATGTTGCAGTATTTTGAAGATCCACTGCATATGTCGGGCCTGCTACCCAGTCAGGCAGTTGGTGCTATATTTGGAAATGTTCGTGAGATCATTGGTATTAACCGTGAACTGATGAGGCATCTGTCAACGAAGCACATTGGTGAAGCCTTTCTGTTGCTTGGACCGTTTCTGAAATTGTACTCAACGTATGCTAACAATCACGAGCATGCACTGGCATCTCTCATGGTTTGTACTTCGACCATGATCATCTCTGTTGCTTCACTTTGACACGTAGGCATTTGCATTTATAGCATTTATACCATGTAGATTGGTGGCTTGTATTTTCATGTTTTTTAGTGTTCTGCTACTATTGGATGGGCGGGCAGTAAGCGGGACATCCAACATGTAAAAGTAACTACATAGAGAGATGATTGTATCTTAGTTGGATCCCAAACTACATTGTTTATAACCAGACATTTGTTGTCTGTTGTATTTGTTGATAATGATACAATTATCTATGTATGATTCTGACTTGGCTGATGTTACTGCAGACAGTGATAGAAGTCACTGTTATTATAAGTGCATCTGGCTGCAGTTGTACCCGGAAAGGTTCCACTTCACATGTTTGAGTCTCTGAAAAAAATAGTGCTTTAAGTTACAATGCATCTTTTTTTGTACTGTAGGATTATGAACAAAAATTTCCGGAATTTGGTTCATTCCGGAGGCAACAAGAGGAAATGCCTGTGATGAATGGGTTGAAGTTGAATGCTCTTTTGATAACTCCAGTGCAACGTATTCCAAGGTAAGCCACCCTGCTTTATGTCTTATTCATTGCAGTAAAAGATGTATGTATATATAACAAAAATTAACCATATTTTATATTATATTTTGTTAATTTAAAATTGTGTGTACATTAATGTTGTGTTTCACTGTTCTAACTAATTTATACTGGTAGCAAATACATTTTTCACCATATGTGTGTAATATACATCTTTATTTGCATTACTTTGGACTTTGCATTGCCTTTCTTTGCTGTTATTAACACTGTACCATGCATCACTGTAAGTTGGCCTATGAGTGTTTTTACTGATTGAGTGATTAGAGTTTAACGCCCCTCCTCAGTCAGTGCAGGTCATATTGAAGGTAGTGTTTCTTCCAAAGAATGACGATGAAATGTGCTCATACTTTTCTGTAGATATAAGCTGCTGTTGTCTGATTTGCTCAAGAACACATTGCCAGAGGATGATGACTATGCTGCACTTACTGGTTTGATATTTTTTGTAGCTTTTGCATCATATTTTTTTTATTTTGTTATGCAGTTATATAGTTTGCAGATACCGGTACTTATAAATGTGAGCACTCGTTACAAAAGACATGTAGATATTGTAGTCATGTCTGTAGCCGAATGTGAATGGGTTTAGTTCCACTAAAATATTTTAAGCTGTTACTATCTTTTTCATATTGCTGTGGAAATTAAAAATGTACCATTTGAGTCACTTGTTTTTATGGCACGTGTCATGGGTGATTATAGCGATTGTGCATCAGTTTAAATGACTAAATAGATATAGATGGTCTAGACATTAAAAACAGTATAATGCTGATTGGGTAACAAACATATGCACTGTGAGACTGGAGGCACTTAACTAAAATTCAGATTAAAAAATTGGAAGTTATGAACTGATGCATATCAGAGTTTGTGGTTGAGCTCTGTGGTTCAGTTGCTTAGCCATACCTTAATACAAGCAGCAGCTACCAACCTGATTTCAGTGGTATTATGGAGAATGTATGTTTTGAATGAATGTAAATGACTCGTGCAGAGGCTGTGAGGCAAGTGTCTGACGTTGCAAGTCATATAAATGAGCACATCAAACAGCAGGACAACTTCATGCGCATGCTTGCCATTCAGAAGAGTCTGTCGTGTCCTGTTGGACCGCAGGTTCTTGTCCCTGGTCGAGTTTTCATCAAGGAGGGGCAGTTGAAAAAGGTTTTCAGCGTGCAGTTTTTTAGTGTCAAGTTTATGCTTTTGTTGCCATTTCAGAAATAAAAGTATGATGGGGAGTCCTGCGATTACAGTTGATAAGTTTTATTAAACTGTCAGACTCATTCTTTGATTTTGCTTACATAGTGATTGGGGGCCCATCCCCTCCATTTGACAATAAAGCCATGGTGATTATTAGGAGATTAAGAGGGAATATTATCAGAACTGTTTTTTATTGCCTTCGTGCTACCTTGTCAATGGGCTCACCGGCGCAGTTAACAAAAACAACTCATACAGCCCGGTTGGGTCTTGAGTTAGTGCAGGTTGTATGGTTTATCTTTATGATCATGTATGTGTTGTTTTACCTTGAACAGTTAAGTCATTTTCCTTCACGTTTTTATGCTTAAATCAGCCCCCTTCGAGCTTTTTGCTCCCACCTCGTCGCTGCGGGTTAGGAGCTGGCTCCATCCTTTTTAGGGCCATTGTGAGCAGAAAGCAATACAAGATGAGGGGGTCATGTTTCTGGTATCCACTAATGAATAGAAGATGTTCAAGACTCCCAGTGTGTTTCTTCTCCAAAACTTAAACTGAACTATAACTTTTAAAGGCACGATATAGCTTTTATTGTGCTGAAAGTGCCGTTAAACTCTAATCGAGCAATCAGTCCTAGTGATTGGGTATTCTAAAAAAGTTTGCTATAAAATTATGTGCACTTATACTTTATTAACTGTCAATATAATTGCTGTCAATAGATAATATTTTGTGTTTTATGTTCATTTAGTAAGTGGCAACATGATTCATCACTATGATAAATTTTTTCGTTTGTTTGTATTTCCGTGTGTTTTTTTGGTATCATCATTTGTTTTTTATATATGTTTACCATATGCAGCAAAGTAAAGACAGAATATGTCAATTTTTACTTATCTACATGTCAGCACTGGCATGGTGTTATTGTCTACTGAATAAGTGATTTTTTTTGCGGTGAAGGTTTCAAAACGCAGCAGTGTTGGCAGAATGGATGAGCGGACGTTCTTTCTGTTTTCGGACATTCTGATGTATGCGAAGCCACGACTTCTGGATGGTGCTGCAAGTGGGGCAGTGAGAGCATGGGGAGGTGTTAGCAGCCGATCATCTTCCCCATCACTTGTCTGCTGCTGTATCATGCCGTTACATCACTGCCGTGTGGAGCGTGTGTTTGGTCAAAGCCATGCTTCTGAGAGCAGCGGACAAGGCACTCTCTTCTCTGTAAGACATAATTCTGTGGCTATCTGTGAACACCAGTATTACGATATAAGCTGTTGTGTATGGTAAAATTGCCATTGGAGAGTAAACTGTTAGGGCGTTGAACTGTTGAATGCCATCTTTGACACCGCTCGACTTGTACATGCAGCAACCAATCACTGAGCAGCATTAATGCCATGTGACACGCTCACTTGATGTTGTCATAATTAACATAGTTAGTAGCAAAGAGCAGTACAAACATGTAGTTATAAACAAATAGTTTATTGTATTGTTAGTATATATGTTAAAATCTATGACGCTTTCGTTATTTTTGTAAAACGTTGTCGACGCGGTTCACAGTGAAGATAATCCAATGCAAAGCAGAAGTTTACGGATGACAAGGAGAAAGAACTGGTGTCGGGCATGTTGGTATATGAGCTCGACATGTCTCGTCTCAGTGCAACAGAACAAGTTGTGTCATGTTGAGACGATCTGATGGAATTTGGACCTTACTGCTGATTTGATGGAGCTGAAAATATCAATGTTCAAAGTAGTATCATATGAGGGGCTTGTTGCGTTGTGTACGAATGAAAGTCATGACTTGATTCATTCAGTGATGGTGTGAGCCTTTCTCCAAGAATTTTGTTTGATTTTTTAAAAATGTGCTGATTTATTAAGATATTGAAATGCAGCGATGTCAGTTGGGCTGTATTGTTGTTATTATTGCTGCATTATTACAAGTGGGCATTGGGTCACACTGCAAATAGCAGTTCATCCCTTTGTAATTAGACCCACAATTTTGCCTTTTTTGTTATTTTTCCTTCGTTTTAGCCTTTCGGTGATTGCGTGGCCTAAATTCTGTTTATGATGCTAATATATTGCTGACTGTTGACCTTCTAGTACTCTAAAGTTAAGAGTTAGTCTGTTAGTATTATGTTAACATGTTCCATTTTGGCTGAATTAATAAGTAGATTGTTAACAATAACAGTTATTAACATCATGCTATATCATTATGTTTTTTGTTGTGATTGCTGGTTGCAGGTAATTTGTAAACAGGAATCGTTATTATTATTTTCCGATCAAAAAACCGTTGATTCTTGGATTGACGCTTTGACCAAAGCAGTACAGTTAGTTTTTCGCAAGATGTTTTTAATTTTAAACTTTTTCATGCCATTTTTAGCTTGCCTATGTTAATCTAAACACTTTGAAAATAGATGGGAACAGGTTACAAAGAATTTATATTGACATTTAATATGCATATATTTGCTACCCATCCACACGTTGTTACAAAGCTTACTCTGGAAATTTGCATTTTCTGTAAATTAGATGTTGGTAATGTTTAAATTGAAGATTGTTTACTTAGGTACTGTGTTAACACATGCATGTTAGTGTTATTAAAAAGTTAAAACTCCATTGATCAGCTGTAAATGTTGGCAAGAATTGCTGGCAGTCCTCTTATTTGGTGCAACCTGTATTTATATGTTGATGAATGGTGGTCAGTCAGGTATCTTGTTCTTTTTGCCAATTTGAAAACATTACACATTGGCAGCTGTAATAATGCTCGTTGGCAGGGCAGGTTGGCTGTTTATGAAAGTGTTATTTTGTCTGTGTTGCAGTGAATGTCAAGTTAGTCGTCAGACACTTCGCAAAACATCGAGTGCCAAGGAGCCAATGCGAAGGCGTGGAATTGCGCGCATGTGGAAAGCCGAAAAGCATTCGGATCGTCTGTTGGCCGTTAGTTACTTGGGCCAAAATTCCACTTCGCTCGACACGTCACACTGTCTAGTTAATGCACTTTGGCCCAGGAAGATTTGTTGTGCACATTACATCTTGTCGTGTCAAACGTGTCGAAAGACACAACGAACGTCAAATAATCTTTTACAGATGCTGCATGATTTTTGCTTTTTAATTCTGGGGTGTATGCCCTAGCACAAAGTACTAGACTGGTGCAAGTGATCATCATTGCTTCTTTGTCTGCCATGTTGAAACAAGCTGAACAAGTTACATCCATCATGAGTGGACAAGTTATTTCGTGTTGTGTTGAGCCAAGTGGAATTTGGGCCCATCTCTTGTTAAATCTTGTTGCATTCAGAAACAGATCCTGTTAAACGTATGGCTGTTAAGAATGGTAACTGTTTGGTGGCAGCATATCTGTGTGACAAGGTGTGGGGGATTGTTAATTGCCTTATCTGTGTGCGTTGTTCAGCTCAAATAAGTTCCAAGTGTGATTTGTAGGGGCTTGTTGGTTGTTAATGTCAGAAAACGTAAGCTGTAAAAGTAAAAAATTTTAGTTTACAATTCTGCAGTAGTTATTGACGGTTGACTGTTGGCGTGTTTTAAACTAATGTAAAAACAGAACAATTTCTATAGAAAACGGTTATTTCTAGCATAAAAGGGGGGGGAGCGATGCTGGTGTTTGTTCATGGTTTTTTAATGTTTCGATAACATTAATGTTTTGCCTTGTATTTGCCTCTGACACACTGGCACTATCGCAGTTTTGATTGATGCTTGGTTTGAATGCAGGCAGTTGGTTCTCCCGAGCGACCTCGATCACGTGGCCTGGACACTTCCAGTGCACCTTCATCTCCCGGGCATTTATTGTCACGACTCTTCTCTTCCGGTGATAAAGAAAAATCGTCGTCAGCATGCAGTAGTCCCGCCAAGCCAGCAAGGAAACCTCCGATTTTCTCTTGTCTGAGCTCAAAGTCTCACAAACAGCAATGCCAAGCAGTTGGTCCTTTTAGTCCAGTTACTAATAACGTGGTAAATTTTTATCTTAAAATGTCATCTTGTATAATTATATTTTCCTCCAAAGTATTGACTGTTTTTAATTTTCGTGATTATGTGTAATTCTACACTTTGGTGATAATTGTAATTGGTACATAGCTTTAGCTTTTGACAACATTGGTTGAAGTTGCAGAGTCGATGCAATGTCTGCATTTTGTTAAAGTCAGTTACAGTTTCGCAGTAGGAGACATTTAAATAATTTAGTAGGAAGTGAAGTGCACATGTGGCTGGGTGAAAGGAAGGGCGTCTGGCCTGTAATGAAACACGTGAAATCTCATTCAATTGCACTAGCAAGCCATTATCACTGCAGGTGGTAGTCCCTGCCCACCAAGTTTTCCTGAAACGATGCCATAGTCAAATATGTATGTAATAGCATTTCTTGACACGTGGTGAAAACGTTCTAATTTTCATCTTAATGCTGTGTTATGTTGTTTTATGTATTTTTGTGCTGTAACAACATTTTTGCAGCGTATTCAATAAAACTGCTACACTGCACTCCATTGTTCTACTACATTAGTCAGTTTGTTGCTTTTCGTGTTTGTTTGATGATACAGTTGGAGAATTTGTGTTTTTTTTTGTATTTGCAGTCAGACGGAACAAGCTTGAACGCTACAAGCATTCATCGATGGCCTGTCAACTTATGCCATTGAGAACTTGTTACTATGTATTGTTTTAATACTTTTCAGTGTTGCATTATACATCGATTTCAGCATTCCTGTCTTGCATCAGGTGCATTGGCATTCTATGAAATCCACTCCTAGACCACCCTCTAGGTTGACATTCATGTCGAAATTTCTTCCTACCCAATTTTTTTGCTTTCAGGTTTTTGATTGAGATGTTGTGACTTGAACTTATTTTACCCATTTCACAGCTACAAGCACAGCAACTGATGACGTCGCGAATTTTGTCACGCTTCATTTAAACTCAAATTCGACTCAAAATCTCAACTTTTTGAACTGCCCTGTATATATTATGTGTCAGGAAAATTACCAAATTTGGCATGCTGTGTGGTTTAGACAAACATGGACTAATTTTGGTAAATTTTTGCAAAAAGCATATCACTTAAGTAGTGGTTACATTGGTGCAGATATAATGCATACTATCTATGGTGTCAGTGCATGACTAACTCTTTGTTACCTATTTGATCATGAATGTTAACTTCTCAATGATTTTGCCAATTTTGTGTTTTGAGTTAGCTTTTTGGCACAATATAGCTGGTCTAACGCCTAACGTCCTTATGCTGAATGTGATGAAAGGTTAATAGTTTATGTTTAATAGACACTTAAAACGTATTACGTGTATGCACGCAAACGCCGGTGATCACTGTACTCGGATTGTGTAATCTGTACGCATTTTTATATTCTAAGTTAATGGAGTTTTATGATTTGAATGTTTAAGAAGCTTTTTATTTGTAATTTTATAAGGGTGAGCGTTTTGTGTAACTTTTTTATGTCAGTGTTGTGTATATAACTTTTTTCTTTCTGATCTCCGATGTGTAATGATGTATATTTGCAATTAGAACTTTGAATTCAGCAGCCAAGCAATACTCGTTCATTACTGAAGTCTGGCCAGTTTGGCGGGTGCAGCTTGTCTGTTGGTTTTGCAATCTTTGAGGACAAATACTGTTTTGGTTGGGGAGACTAAACCAAGGAATTTCACTTTGTGCAAAAAAAATTGGAATTTTGATCACAATTGTAACGTGAAATTTCTTTTATTACTACTTCAAACTTTTTTCGATTTCTCTGACTCCAAAAAACAAGAATGACGGTGTTGGACTCTGTGGTTACTGGCAGAAACGCTATTGCTTTCGGGAGCTGTTTTAGTCGCGAAACCCTCCATCAAAGAAGTTTGGTGGAGAGCAGTTGATGTGCGCATGAGATCCAAACATTTTAAAAACTTTGTGCAGTCACAAAATTGTCAGAATCTTTTCATCTGTAGTTGCATAAATTCATTGGATAATGGTCATTGTTGATGCTTTTTGTAATATTCTGCTAAATATTATTGAAATAAAACTCAGTATAAATAGTTAGTAAATGAACAAGGCGTCCATGAAATGTTGAATATTGACTTCCGAGTTGCTAACTGAACTATGGTACCAGATGTTTTACTTATTTAATGACAAGCTCAACAACGTAACACAAGCTCAGTAACATTGCATATTACAACAGCATTCAGAACAAAAATAATTTGCAACCAAGATATCAGTTGTGCAGTACAACCACATTTTACAGTACACAAATGTAGGTTAAACTGGCATAATTATGTTATGCAGCTACGGACTTGCATGGAATTTTTGCCAGCTTCTGAACTTCGGTTTTCTATCGATGTTTTTATGTAATATAATATAATTTCTAATTATTGTTACAACTGCTGAAAAAAGCATTGCCACACGGTGAACAAAATGAGTTTGCAAGATTTTGCAGAGTATGTTAACTGGGCCTACTAATACATTGTTGCCTTACTTTTGAGAAAAAAAACCTTGACAGTTTATGCGTAGTCATAGTGACAAGTAAATCATTCATTGCTTACAAATTAAAACATACATGACAAATGTCAGCATAATTAATATGAAATGGTCTGCCTTGTATATTTGAAGCAGGCAGGTTGTAGGTTTAAAAGTGCTAGCGCACATATTTCAGTTCAGTTTGTAAAAATATTTGCTGTTTTAGAGCATTTGATTGTACAACATTGTTAACCTGTGCGTCAACAAAACATGTCGATTACATGCAGTGTTTCTATAAATTTAATTGTTACAAGCTATGCAGCAGAGTTTTGTTTGCCATATTATGCTGTTCCAAGTTTCAACACACGAACTTGCTGTATGTAAATCACTGCGTTGTCATACCCGTGAAATAAATGCGGACAGTCTGAAAAAGGCACATATTGTGTTAGTTCAGCCTGTCAGTGGCATGATCCTATACAGTTGGTATGCCACTCACTAGTGAATAAAATAATTTTCTTCGTGGCTGGCGTCCTTTGACCGTCTGTGGAAAACTAGTGAGTTAAAGTCTTAAGAGCACCACTGCTTACACACCATAAACATCATTGCCATAATTGGTCATTTAAAGATATGACATTCGGGGTGTGTTTGTCACCGTGGTGGTCTGATGGAATAAGTCACAACACGGTCTTGTATCCAGTGATAGGCCCAAATTCCACTTGGCTCGTCTCGACACGTCCGACTGTCGAGCGAGTTGAGTGACGTTCGACGTGTCGAGCCCATGCATTTTGGCTGTATCGAGCTTGTCGAACAGCACGGCTCGACACGTCGAACTCGACTGGCTCGACACGAGAGCGACAGGCGCGACTCGCAACTTAGTTTGTTGTGTAATTTCTATAAAGTTATGATCACCATAATTCATTTATTGTTTAATGTAAGTTATTC
>Ga0056115_1001296_pt1 | contig 11750 bp, 7 predicted proteins | sample WorMetOlspDAHAB1_FD_77007 | JGI IMG/M metagenome (GOLD analysis project Ga0056115, IMG submission 77007) | Marine gutless worms symbiont microbial communities from Max Planck institute for Marine Microbiology, Germany - Olavius sp. DAHAB.1 ... | reverse complement strand
TAACGTAACCCCCTCTCATTTCCCATTCCCCTCCCTTTCCCTTCCACCCATTCTCCCTTTTAACAGAATCCGGGGTATCACCCCCGGAATTAAAGATGCCCGTAGGTGAGTTTTTAGAGCAATCTTGACTTAAACATCAACACACTTATGTCACCAGGTTTTTAAAAGCAAAATGTTGTCCTCGCCCATAACTTCCTTATTTTCCTCCCCCGGAGGATTTCCGTGACGCATTTAGCGTCGTCGGGGGGGGGGTGCCTTTGGACGCACCTGCTTACGAAACTGTTGCACAACATCGACGAGATGCGGAACGACGGACGACAATACTGACGCGGGTAAAACTGCACGGTCATCTGACTCGAATCAACGCGGAACGTTATATCATCACTCGAGCGCTAAAACAGCGAAACAAGTTTGGCGCATATATACAAAAGTAGAGCTTCAACATATAGGGTGAGCCAAAGAAAACCGGACCATTAAGTGTTGAGTTTATTCGTCGCCAGAAAACACGTATATTACGGATACAAACAGCGGTACCTTTCAGCCAGGGCATATTCTAACGGTGCAGTCCAACCAATTTTGTGCGATCCAAAAAGCAGAATGTGCAGTCCAAGTTGTAAAATTGTGCAGTCCAAAATATGTGCTTTGAACTTTCACACAAATCAAGAACAGGAGTTATTCTCTCATCTGCTGCATCTGCAGCGATGGCAGGTGGGAGCTGGAAACTTGTTTACCCTACAAGCGGGAAGGGTGTGCCGTATCAGCCAATGGCGTTGCTGGTTTGCAGCGGTTGAACAAGTTTCCCGTGATACAGGCGCAGCGCAAGCCAGTGACGCATTTTTCCATATGTCTAGTATCTTTGGTTCAGAGGCCAATGCACGACTTCGGTTGCCTCGCTCTGCGTAGGCCAGTGCTGCCCCTGCTGTAGATTGCAGAAGTAGCGACTCTGACAAAACGTCAGCGTCGAAGGAGGACAAATTAATAAGAAAATTCTGACTGAAGAACTTCTTTTAGGCTCCAGCAATGCCACTTCCTGTTAGTAGATTGTGATATCAAGAAGGACTTTGCGTTTTCCCCATGTAGCTGTTTCAAATAGCTATTAGTCTGCAGTCTGCTGTGCATGTGTCAAAGTTCTGCAACGTGCATGTAGGTTCAAAAAAGGCCACAGAACACTTGCAAAATTGGCACGCCGCACCAGAGAAAGCCACTTCGAGTCACGTGCCGACAGAGAAAACTACCTCCCCATCCATGTCTACAAACGTACAACCAGTTTTCGACATAGGTACAATATCGAAAACTGGTTGCACGTTTGTAGACCGGGGAAGTAGTTTTCTCTGTCTGGGAACGTGACTTGAAGTGGTTTGCTCTGGCGCAGCGTGACAATTTTGCCCGTGTATACTGTGGCCTTTTGTTAAAATCTACCTGCAGGTTGTAGAACCTTTTTATTATATGTCCCGGCATTTGACAGCGTATGGCATAGGCCTATTACACAACAGTACACAGTGTTTTATTGCTATCTTTAACTTTATTTTTTCAACAGAGCTGCGAACATCCTTTGACAACATAAAATATCACAAAAGTGCCTAAAGTGTGGTTCCAATGGCGAAAAGGCTAAAATACATTATGTTATAGTTATTAACAAGTACTAGAAGTCATTGATTCACTGCACTGAGTACATGTCCAGATGGTAGAAAATTTTTGTCCCGATTTTTCTGCATGGATACTGCATAAAGTGCGTGAAATTTGGTCGGTTGATTGACAGGAAAATCACTAAAATTCTTGTCACCAGATGTCAAATTTAAAGGTTATAATGCACCAAATTCGATTTCGGCTGGGGCTCCGCTCCAGACCCCACTGGGGGAGCTTACAGCTCTCCCCCAGACCCCCTAGCTGGATTTAAGGGGACCTACTTCTAAGGTCCGGGAGGGGGAGGGAAAGGAAGAGGGAGGGAAAGGATGAAAGGAGGGTGAGAAGGAGGGGAAAAAATTCTTAGAATATGCCCTGCTTTCAGCTGTGCAAAGACTCCATTATCAATCGGCTTTCGCCACCCCCTCCCCAATCGTGTTTGCTTCTGGCTGGTCAAGAGTTTGACGCACACATATAGGCCACTGTCCAGAAACGCTGACCAAATAACGGAGAGACCAGAGTAATAGTAATTATTTAGTATGATATTTTCTATTCAGCTACTATAGAAACAGGTGGCACATGAAACCACTGGGCAGGCGAACCTGTGCAGAAAATCGGCGATGTGGGCGCGGGTTAGACGTCGGTGACCTGGCAACAGTAAAAAGACGGCGACTATACGGAACAATCTATCGCCGGACCACAGACTTTTGGATTGGACTTTTCGACTGTCGATCTGGACAGTCACTAAAAACGGCTGTATTTGGGCTGCATGTTTGAACTTCGCTGGCTGGAAATACCCGTATACTTGCTACTCGCTTAAGCTGTCCGCAGAAATCAATTATAAACGGAAATAAAAACGGTTATATTTCAGCCAAAAATAGCGACGCCAAAACAGCCGTAAAACGTTTTAGCCGTTTCAGCCAATCACAGTCGGAATCCGTTGCTAATGGCTTGGCCCACAGCTGATATAGACTGTGATTGGTTAAAACAGCTAAACCGTTTCACTGCTGTTTTAGCGTAGGTTTTGGCTGACGTAAAACTGTTTTCATTTCTGTTTCATATCAGTTTTGTTTCAGTTTTATTTCACTTGCGCAGACAGCTTTACAGTACGGTCGAGCCACCGGGAGACCGGGAGTGATTTTGAGGGCGCGTTTCAGACGTGGGTGACGAGGAAGAATCGGTCCACGTCGACAGCGGCCTCGGCGGCGGCCTCGGCGGCGGCACAGCGGTCCTTTGGCGGCGGGGCGAGTAGCGCCGGCGGCTGCGGTGACCGACGCCCAGGGCTGACGACGGACGACGACGGCGGCCGGCAGGAGACGGGTTTGACGCCGGAGACGATGTCCGACGGCTGGAGTCGGTGCGCTCGGACGCCGGACGCCGGTAATGTCAAACAGGAGCCTCTGTGTTTCCGTCTGGACTCAGACCCGCCCATTGATGACGGTTTCCTTGCAGAGCAAACAGCAACAACATCATCGGTCCCGTGTTCGAGAATATGTATTTTACGTTTTTTTCAGATTTAAAACAACATGACATTTTACGTTTTTAGAAATGACGTATCAAAAACTCGCGAAAAGTCTTTAGTCATCAATCCGTGAAAATGAGTCCATATACTTCGCTCACTGATCACTGAAATTCAATTCCCAGCTGCCGAAGTGTCATCCGTTCTCAACCATTGCTGAATGGGAATGTCCATATTTGGCCTCAAAAATTCATTTCTGAGCAATATGTTTAATGCTGGCGGCTTACCGGAACCGACTTTCGGTAAGTACTAAAGGCAAAGTGATGGAGTGGTCTGTGAAACTATACGTATTGGTACGTTTTTCAAAATTCAAGAAAACATGACTTTTAACGTTTTTTGAGTTGCTGAACACGTTTTCTCGAACACTGTATCGGACGCGTGCTGCATTCTCTAATTGCCAACTTTCAAGCAAAACCTGAAAAACTGAACCTGTTTCATCAGTCGTAATATTCTCACATTGAGACATGGATGGTTTTATTAGTTTTATAGCCTAAAACTGTTTGTTAATGTATTTAATCTTAATCTGTTTATAAACCTTCTAATTCTTTGTTTCGCTTCGTTTTATTGTTAATCACGTCCGTCCACGTCTTGAGGGGCGATATACATTGATTGATTGATTGATTGATTGATTGATTTATTGATTGATTTATTGATTGAGTGAGTGAGTGAGTGATAGACTATGAAGTCACACAAAATCCAAAAAAACAAAACCCCAAAAATTAAGACGCGCGTCTTAATTGCTCAGCATAAAGGCGTGACTTGCGGCTCCAATTCATCAGGTCAACCTGAGTGAGGCTCGACCGAAAACAGATTTCTGGGTGCTCTTGAAAAGAATATCCGTATTAAGTTAAGTAGCCTAATCGAATGTAACACATTCAAAACAACATTGATAGTATTACACGCCATCGGTAGTAAAGATTTCGAATTCTAAAAACAATAAGCAAAAAGCAAACGTTACAATGCCATAAGTACAATTCTTCGTTATTTTTATTCTCATTACGACTATTCAGTTTGGTTCAGCTCGAAAATGTATTACACGAACAATCTCACGGCCTAACCAGGCATGACAGCGCGCGCCCGTTTTCAGTTGATGGCGGAATTGTCCAGATAACAAGGACGAATCGTGAAGCGCTTGAGATATAAGCCCAAATTCCACTTGGCTCGTAACGGCACGTCTGGACACGACACGTCAAACGTGTCGAGCCCATGCACTTCGGCCGTGTCGAGCTTTTTGTCGAACAGCACGGCTCGACACGCTCGTCACGTCGAGTGTGTCGTGCCGTGCCGAGACGTGACGTAAAGAGCCAAGTGGAATTTGGGCTATAGCGAGTTCCAGCTGACTGGTCCACAAACGGTGAAACTGCAGGGTCTATAGGTTGACGTTCAGGATCGAGGTACGACCAGATCATCATTATTATCATTACTGTCATATTTTAAAGAAATATCTTCACTGCAAAACTATTACCGGAAGTCGGTAAGCGTGGCGTCGCGCCGTGTTCGTCCCGGAAACAGTTTTTCCGAGCGCCGGTGCGAGTCGTTGAGAAGATTGATATGACGTAATCGTGAGTCGGGTTTTAACGTCGCCGTGTCGTCACCCGAAAAGCTGCCGCCTAAAATCACATTTCCATCGTAAGTGGTCTTCAGCATTAACAGATAATTTACTGCAATCTTACTAACAATGCTCTACCGGAAATCATTCGTCATAAGATTAACTGATTCAAGCGTTGTGAATACATCGCACTATACAAATCTTTCATCATCATTATTATTTACTTCATTATTATTCACGTCATTATTACTGTTATTTACTTATTTACTTCAGTCCCAACTGCTTCAAACGTTAACGAAAGCATTCGTTTTCTGCCTAGCTTTCAACTGTAAGCTGTGGAGTATTTTTTATGTAATCATCATTTTTGTTCATTTTCTTAATTTTTATATTTTCCATTAGTTTTTATTTAAGGATTTCACTATTGCTTTAGCAGTGTACAGTTGTAACTAGCGTGCGTTCTTTTTGAGGTGGACGCAGTAAAATAATTATTGATGACGACGACGACGACGATTGGCTAAAACTGTTTCGGAAACAACGAAAATCAGCATCATTCACCAAAATCAGGTATCAAGCGCACAACAGTTACGCTGGTCGAAGTTTCAGTGCTGCAGGCCCGTGTGTGTGGAACGGCTTGCCACCGCAGCTACGACAAGACATGAACTGCGCGTTTCCAGCATAAACTGAAAACATTTCTGTTTGGAAATAAGGCAACCACGGCGCATCGTGACTTTCGCTATTCTGCGCCACGGAAATACTTCTACTTACTTACAACACAAAATGCTGAACTGTAATGGTAAACCACTGCGCACCTGGGCGTCCACTTCCGGTGCTGTCTCGAGTGCCTCTCTGCGATCGACGTTCGACACTTTGGCGCATCGTCCCGGAGTCAGTTCGTTCGACGCTCCGACACCCGCGTCCTTGACCAACCCACCGGAAGTGGCACAGTCGCTCGCCGCCGCCGCTGCCGCTGTCGCCCCCGCAGCTTTCGACTTGCCCTTTCCGGCGACGGTCATCGACGTTGGCGTCGGCGATAACGCCGACCGGCAGTTGTTCATCACCTCGACCTCGGCGTCAGACAGCGTCGCGATACCGGAAGTGGATTCGCCGCCGGTCGTCGACAGCGGGTGGCGGTAGCGACGTCGCGTGATGACTAGCACGATGACGACGGCAGCCAGAGCGCCCACTGGAAGTCCGCCGCCCATCACGGCCACAAGAACCTGCAGCAAGGAAACTCAACAGGTTCGGGGTGCTGCCGGACGCTTGCGTGATTAATAGGGTTCCAACTAGTCTAACTAAAGCAAAGGCATATAACACTCGTGCAGCGCCACAAGCCGCATACTGCAGCTGCAGCGGCGCTGTTCATGTCACAGACAGAGCAGGCGTACAGCCTATAGGTCGTAGGCTAAGCCTGCTCCCACAGGCTGATCTACGACCAACCAGCCATATGCAGTCCTGGTCTGCCGTTTGATGGTCTCCACCTTCGTAATCCATTACCTGGATTACTAATTTACCGACCCCAGAAGGATGGAAGGCTGAGTTGGCCTGATTGGTGGACCCATAGTGGACACCTTACCCACGAAGTGGTCACATGTCAACCATAGATCAGGCATGGATCAGGGAAAGTCCGCCAGCCAGAGACCGACGTCCAAACCACTGAGCCACGCCGCAAACTGAATAGCACTGAGCAACGTACAAACGTACAAACGTACACACTACACACATAATCTATTCAAAATCTTTATTTACCGTAAGGTAGCGAGACCAAAAAAATCATAGAAAAATAATAATAGTAATAATCTAACAATAAACAGAATACGATGTCAATATAATGTCAATGTGAATGTAACAAAATGTCGCCAAATGTGGTAGGTCGAGTTGACGGCAGTTGCAACGTCCGACTGTCAGCAGAACGCAAACGACAACGAGCTGCAACGTCGGTAGACAGACGTAGAGTGCTATCCAGGTACTGTGGCGCTGTGCCAGTCAAGCATTGGTAGGCCAGCACACATAAACTATGTCAAATACGTCATTGTCCATTGTCAATTATGTCAAATGTTGCACGGTTTCGTGTCAGTGTCTCGCGTGCAAACCGTTTATCAAGTTTTTGGAGGATAGCAGTTACAGAGTTGTGTGTAAGACGTACCATCTGAGAGGCGGCCAGGGCGGATGCGTCGACGACGATGGCAACGGTAGCGTTGGGGATTGGGCCGAGTGGACGCAGGTGCTCGCATCGCGGACCCTGCCTCCCGGGCGGGCAGAGGCACTCGAAAGCGTCGTCGACGGCAGCACGGCAGGTGGACCCGGCGGCACAAGGTGCCCCGCGACACGGGTCGACGCCGTCGGCGGTCAGCTCGCACAGGGCGCCGCTGAATCCGCGTCGGCAGTGGCAGAGGAAGTCGTCGGGGAGGACGTCGACGCACAGCGCGCCGTTGAGGCACGGCGACGTCGACGCGCATCGAGACCCGCGTTCCAGCTCGCAGTGACGCCCGCTGAACTGTTCCAGACAGCGGCACGCGTAGCCGTCCACGAAGTCCACGCAGCTGCCTCCTGTACGCAGCGGGACACCGCGAAACTCCGTCACAGACTAAAGCCATATTCCACTTGGCTCGACACGACACGCTACAGCTATTGCATTTTGGCTTAGGAAGATTTGTTGTGCACACATAGTCTTGTCGTGTCGGATGTGTCGAAATGTGTCGAAGACTGTCTTTATCAAACAGCCTCATACACACACTGCGTGTTTTCGCTTTTTAGATATATGGCGTGTACGCCCAGAGCACAAAATACTAACTAGTACAAGCGATCACCACCGCTTCGTCGTCCGCCATGTTGGAATTAGCTCGACACGTTACGCCTTGTCTCGACACGTTAGTCGACTGGACATGTGTCATGTCGTGTCGAGCCATATGGAATTTGGGCGATTTCAACCAAACGATTGAACAACTACCTACATCGCTGAAACGCTACTTGCCTTCTGGTAACGCCACTTGTTAGCAAGCGGTAGTGAATTTGTATTTGCGCCTTATTTTCACCGTAATGTCAAAGAACTACTGATGTATCTCAGACGTATTTAATATTTCAGAAATGAAGCCGCCAATTACCCTTCCCTCACGCCCCCTCCCCCTTCCCTTTCCCGCTCTCCCTTCCCTCTTTTCCTCTCATCCCTATCCTCCCCCAATTTCCACCCATTCCCCTTACAAGTAGGTCCCCATAAATCCAGCTATGAGTTCCCCGGTAAGCTCCCCCAGCGGGTCTATGCGGGGCCGCATTTTGCCTCAAAATTTATGTCTGATGGTAACCATTTTTACGATTTTACCGAGAAATTTCGCGTTGCTTAAACAGTAAAGGCAAAACAAAATTCGCATCACGCCATACGGGGGAAGGGGCATCGCCCCGTGCTTTCGCCTCACGTATGCCACTGATGTATCAAGTTTGGCACCGAGTGCCCGAAAGCCCTGTGCTCCTCTATATAGGTCCACGCTTTTCGGCGGTGGCGGTTTCTCACCGTTGAGACAGGGCTGCGACGCACACTCGTCCACCTCGACGTCGCAGTGGTCGCCGGTGAAGCCAGCTGGGCAGACGCACTTGTACCCGGGCGTCAGAGGCCCTCCGTCTCTGCCGCCGCGGCGCTTGCTAACCAGACAGGTGGCGCCGTTGTAGCAGGGTCCCAGTCGTGAAGCGGTCGGAGCGGCAGAACACTGAACGGCGGCACCACGCTCGCAGAAGCTGCCTTCGTAGCCGGCCAAACAACTGCATCGCTTCGTTGACTCCTACAAACATCGACGGCCAACACTATCTTTTCCGTCTATGCCAACTCTGATATCAATAAGTGTCAAACAGTCAAACTCCATCTAAGAGACGAACGAACGGACGGACGGAAGGACAAAGAGACAAGTCTCTGTCCGTCCGTTTACGGTTCTTTCATTCATTCGTTCGTTCGTTCGTTCGTTCGCTTATTACTTTCTCCTTTTGTGTCTGTCAGGGGTGTCCATCCTATGGGTGGACGAAGCGCGGTGCTTCATATAAATTTAAGAGGGGTGGGGGGTAAAAATCCAAGACCGACCAATAAATACACGAAATTTGGTCAGTTGATTGTCAGGAAAATCATTACAATTATTGCCACCAGATGTCACATTTTAAGGCTAAAATGCACCAAATTTTAATCCACTGGCGGAATGCTCATCTCCGTGTCGTGGGATTTCATGCAGCGTGCAACAACACAGGTCAGAAAAGAAAACCACCAAACAACAGCGCTATCACGCATGCCTAAACTTTGCCTGGCGCTCGGAAACCATTTTTCAAAGCGGGGCCAAGGTCAATAATCAAGATTTGTTACATAACATGGTACGCTGATTTTCATAAGCGCCACGTGTAATTTCTGACCTCAGCTCCGAATTTTAGGGGGTCAGCTGCCCCCCCCCCCTGACTCGGCCTTATCGCCAGCCCCTGAACTTTGCTGCACTGTCTGCGTGATAGACAGATAAGTACACGTACGACGCAGGTGCCGCCGTTCTGGCAGCGTACGTGGGTGCAGTCGTCGGTGATGGTCTCGCAGTTGGTGCCCGAAAATCCCGGCAGACAGTGACACGTGTAGCTGCCCTGGCCGCTGTTGCTGCACGTTGCGCCGTTGCGACAAGGCTTGTAGTTGGCGCAGAAGTTGAGATCTCAACACAAGCAAACAAAGAGCAACGGGCACTATACTGTGCAAATCTACACGGTTGCCCCGAAAGGAGCAAGCCACTTCCGAATTATCGTTAAATCGCACTGAAAACCCATAACTTGAGCTAGATTTTTTTCAGCAAATTTGAGCGTAAAAGAAACACCGGAATATTATCAGCTCGCAGTATATATTCCACGTGTGACCTTATTTATGACGTCATCAGTGACTGTGCTTATATCTTTGACGTGGGAAAATAAGAGTACACGATAAAATCCTATTTACAAACCTGTAAAAAAAGATGAATCAAAGAAATTTTTTACATGAATTTCCATCTCAGATGTTTTAGGAGCCTATAGCTTGCTGGCGAACTGATGCATGATCAAGCACTCGCATTATTAATTATGACTAATTATATGAGTCACATCGCAGCTACGTCGCGGCTCACGCACAATACTGACGTCATAATAAGACAAAATACGGATTGCTGAATACGCCATACGAAAAACTGTGTATATCCTAACAAAAAAGTGTTTCAGGCTGAACAACGAATGGTAGTCCTTCGCTCTAACTATCAGCAAATACAATAATAGTAATAATAGCAATAAGTGCGCTTTATGCAAAACAATAAAATAATCGAAAAAGATATAATGGAAAATAATGACATGTTCCTGGTGATACGACGCGAATGGTGTTCATTTACCACGACGAGCGACGTAATAATATAATAAATTAGTACACTACGCGGTGGCCCGAAAAAGACGAAGCGGAAAAAGATGATCGCGGATGATCGATTTGTAACCGATTGGCACGCACGCCACGACTGAACCAATAAATTCATCTGCGGTAGGCTACACGTTGTCCAAAAGTTGAATAAATAAACGCAGGGTATCGGCCGGGCACAAATGCGCGACGACTGCGTGGAGATAAATTATAACGACGGAAATAAAAACGACGCCGACTGATATTAAGAGCTGCTATCGTTAGATGGCGATTCTACCCTACTTCATCCGAGAAGTGCAGGCGTAAATTGAATGAATATGTTAATTGCGGCGGGCGCGGCACCGGCTTAGCATAATGAAAGTGTTTACGATTCGCGAGAGGGCGCCACCGGCGGCGCTTTATTTGCCGTTAGTTTTAATCAGGTTGGCGGCGCGCTGACAGGCGAGCGTGCGTGCTGCCGCCTGGCGAATGCGATTGCCACTTAGCACAACCCAGTGCGATTACGTTCTGCGAGTAGTAGCCCGCCAAAACCATGATGCCGACGACAAAATCGCCGGAATATGACTGCGCGAATCAAAATGAATTTGGCGATATGGGCGAACTGAGAGACAAAAGAGTCCGTCATTCGCAAACACTGATAAACCGTCAATCAACTGCATCATGTGCGCGTTATAGTTAGTGGCCTATAGTCTGATAATCGGCAGCCGGCATTGGCTATTCATTGGCAGCACATGCATATAATACTAATTATAATATACAACTTATACGATTAAAAAACAGTCTAAAATACAACAGTATAATGGCAAACACCGAAGCTGGATAAAAACCTAAAAGACCATCTGCAGTATGTGAACCTAGCTTGACCGAACCGTTATTTTAATACCAAAGATGCTAGGATGCCTAGGCAAAAACTCCGTACTTTAAAAACAATCGTTGCTATATAATGAATTTAGTGACTACGATCGATAGAACGAGGAGGCAAACGAAAATATCCCGGTTTTCTATCCATGCCCATTCGCTCTCATTTCCTTTCTACTCCATTACCTGTATTTCCTTAAATCCAGCTGAGCTGTGGTCTGCATGCGGGTGATTGAGTATAGAGTCTATCGCCCCACCCGACACACTATCGATCATTTCGGAGGCGGATTAGGGTCTGAGGATTGGCAATCTCTTGTTTTTAGTCAATGTGATAGCGCAATAATCATTTGCGATGTCTCTGTGATTTGTTTTTGCGGATTTTTAGGCGGTTCTTATCATATTCTCTTTTCACGTACCGGTATTTCACGACTCTAAAAAATAATTAATAATTATAAATTAATTAATTAATTAATTAATATTCGCCTCCGAAATGACCTATATTGTTTCAGGTGGGACGTTAAGCTCTACTCACTCACTCACTACAATAAATTATACTAAATATAAATGCAATAGAGAGGTCGGCAGTACCTTGGTTGCAAAAGAGTCCTCCCCATCCCTCTTTGCAGGTGCACTGCCAAGGCTCCCGACAGCTGCCGAACTGACAACCAGGATACGGAATGCAGTCTTGGCAGAAGGCGCCTTGCCAACCCAGACGACATCTGCAAACGACGCAAAACAAGGCTGCAAAAAACGCGCGAAACAATTCCAAGCGCCAGCCACAGTCACTGCATGCTTAAGAACACGCGAAAAATGTCCCCGAG
>Ga0056115_1001295_pt1 | contig 11751 bp, 7 predicted proteins | sample WorMetOlspDAHAB1_FD_77007 | JGI IMG/M metagenome (GOLD analysis project Ga0056115, IMG submission 77007) | Marine gutless worms symbiont microbial communities from Max Planck institute for Marine Microbiology, Germany - Olavius sp. DAHAB.1 ... | reverse complement strand
CCGGTAAAATAGTTTGGCGTTCGTCCATCGTTTCATTGTATTGACTATTCAAATGGCAGATCAAATTGTCAAACTACATTACCGACTGAAAGCCGTAAGTTCCTACAGTTTCCGACATCATCTTTATGAAATTTCGACATAAAGATTCCAAGTACTGTAGACCATAAAACTTTCGTCGATTTGGTGCATGTTTTTAACGTGTTGAAAAGGTTTTGGACCTTTGGACAGTTTTCGCTCCTGCAAAAGCAACGGTAGGCCTACTTTCTCCACAACTTACCAGACACACTGGACTTCATCTTTCATGGGCCTTTTCTCACAGCCTTATTTTCTTGCGTTCTTGTTCTGAACCTTTCGCGTGTGTTCTTGCTAGTTGAAAAGATGCGCCGTCAACCCCACGGGATTTTTTACGCTAAGTATCAATCACTTGCTTACTTGTATACTTACTTATTGTATACGTTGGTTGTGGCAGTCGGAGCTGACGAAGAAGATCCTCGAGTATCACGACAGCGGCCTCACAGACGACCTTCGCGATCTGTTCTTCAAGCGAAGCAGGTGCGCCTATCATTCAAAAGACGGTCACCTGCAGGGCGAGGCGTCGCCGCTGAACTTCGACCAGCACGCCGGTCTCTACCTGCTGCTCGTCGTCGGCATCGTCGTCTGCGTCGTGCTCATGTTTGCCGAGCACGCCATCTTCAAGTGGATGGTCAGCTACTGGCGCCGCAAACCCAACAAGAGCTTCTGGAAGAGTCCGTCGATGATGTTCTGGAGCCAGGTACGCGCCGCTGGTAGCATTGGTAGCAGGGACGTCTTCGACCATGCTTATTTACGGCAACTTTTCATACGTCATAAATATTTGTAGTTTTACGTAATTCCATGGACATAAAAACCTCGTTCTGATACCGGACAGATTGACTGATCGATTGGTTTAGATTTGACGACACCCTCAGCATAATTAGGCCATATCATGCTTTAAAAATTATAGTTTAGTTAGAAGGTTGATATCAAGAGATAGTTAAAATGTTTTGTTTTTGAGAATGCAATATGTGCGGAAGTTGATTGTAGACAAGGGGATTGAATACTAAATAAAATAACAGGGGCTCATTTTTGTACACGTACGCTCAGAGCGTTAAAAAATATCAGGAGTGGGAGATTTTGAGGCGTAAGGGGGAATTTTATAGATCTAACAACTGCGCGGAATGAAGCGTCACTGAATGAAAAAATATTCTGCTAGCTGCATGCTCATGGAATCCCAGTAGCGTAATTACTATGTAAGAAAGAGTTGATGCTTGTCGGCGCTTCAAAGCCAAACGGATGCCTGCTGTGCGTTAGGTGACATTGGTACTTTGGCGTTCTGGCGGACGGGCAGGTGCAGTATTCAGCCCTTTTCTACTGTCTACTGTCTTTTGTCTTCTGCCAGTCGCTTCAACTGTCTGTCGTTAGCGTTCTGTCTTGCGAGCGACACCGAAAATAAGAAACATAATGTCGGTAAAAATTTGTTCACCATTTGGGACAGATTTTAAGCCAGTTTTCAAAAATTGCACATCATCACGAATTTTCTGTACCGCCGCACTTCAAACCAGGCCGTTCTTTACGGGGATTGCTCTGGGACGCAGTGCGTGCAGGGGCTCCAAGCCCCCGAGGAACTCGGCGCTTGTGCGGCTGAATGGCCAAGTCGACTGTCCGCGAGATCGTCGATCTTTCTTTCTTGTCATTTTACCGTTGAGAACTGTTTGTTGCGATACCATTAATGCTGTACCAACGGTTGATTTGATATGTAGCCTACAGTAGTGCCGGACACGAGATGATGTTTCGTGTTATCGGTTACAGCGGCTGCACAGGATTATAACAAGCGAGGAGCTCGTGTCTCCGCATCACTCAGCTAGGGAGATGATTGAGGTTGTACGCAACAGAGATTTCGCCAAGCTGTTTCAGAAAAGCGTTCGCAAGGTCAGTGCTCTAATTTATGTAGGCTGCATTATATTGCGTTTACAAACTCGCATTGTAGTTGTGATTCGATGTAATATTGTGGGGTTGGAACCAGAAATATTTTTTCTTATTTTACTGCCTCATTCATAAACATTTCTTTTGTACCATGACATAGGATTGTATATTAAATTGTAAGGGGGTCATTTAGGGGGATTTTGTCCCGATCAGTCAATTTATCCACCAAAACATTTAATATTTTACGCTCATCCTGTTTCATACTTAAGTCATTATGCTTACGTATTCGCTGTTGTTCATTGCATCTTCTTCTTTCGTAAAGGTAAAATCATACTATCATTTTTCTGTCTTGGAAAATTTATGTTTCCTTCCTTTGGTGAACCCTTATGTCTGAAACTTGCTGCAGCTATAATATGCTGTGTATTGCGCTGCATCTTTATGCGAAATAAATTACATATAATAGGACTTGGTGTTGGTTTCGGTAGCGTGGTCGTGAATTAACCCGAGCGGAAAACTAATCAAAAGTCACAAGCCGAGTCACAATGGGTTACGCAAGACTGTACATTTATTTACAGACTATGTAGGCTACATGCATAATAGAGCGTCTCTCATCTCAGAGTTTTCCACATGAACTTTCTCCATATTTTTCTTACATACAGCACTTCCACTCGACACTGTCACTGTCAGTCATTCTTCAAAGCTTCACCCACTATAAGTTTCCTTTGAATCCCAGCCAACGGCGCGTTACCGCGTCGCCACAGCGTGGCTCCAACTCTTTATAAGTAGTCCATACAGGCCTATGCCAGGCAATTTTCCTTGTTGTTTAAGACTTTCCAACCTGTTTAACTGCAACACTGAGATATGTATGTCGTTGATTCATACAGCATCTGTCTCGATTAAATGCACGAAATTTGTCCATTAAACTAAGCTTAACAGCAATGTTGTCATCTTGTCACAATATTTTCTCCTCTGTCTATCATGTCTGTAGTGTACTTTATACTCCGTTTATAAAGGCTTATTGTATTACTGAATTGTACTGTATTGTATCAACTTCTGCTTTTGGCGAATAAAGATGCTAAATAGGTCCTATATTTATCCTCTTTCCAGTAACCACGTTTTTGTACCCGTATATACTATCGTAATATTCGTATATATTACAATTAAAGCTACACATGTACGTGCCTGTTCAGTGTTCAAGACTTTTTTATAATTTAATGTGTACACATTACAACCAGCGTAATTTGTATTCAGGTGAAAAAAAACTTTTATATTGCAGTGTTTTCCCAAGGAATCGCAAAATAGAAGCGCTAAAACAGTATCCGAAAACTGTGTATCAGAAGCTGTACAGTGTACATAGGCCTATAGATGCGTCACAACGACGACTTATCCTTTTACTGATCTGCCTCTGTATATGATTGGTTCTATACTTCGCTGAATCAGTCTTCCTTCCGTTGCGGGACAGCTGTAATTAAAGGGCCGGAAAACAGATGTCAGGCTTGTGCTTTGTCGGTGCCATGCGCCATTTGTCATAGTCGCCGTTGGAACCACAGGAGATTATAGCCTATACAGACTATGACTGCAGACGCCGCTGATCAATCAGGAAGAGGATATGTCATTTCGTAAATGATCGATGCCGCAGGACGACGCAAGATGTTGCTACCGCGTGAAATAAAACACATCCACAGCGTTACACCGTATGGGCCTACACTGATATTGGATTTTAAAAACCAGAACCAGCAGAAAATTGGCTACCAATCCCCGACTTCAGCACAATCAGTCAATCAACCAGTGTCTTAGTATTATAGTGGCGCAAGAGATCTCCAAGGTCCACTGAAATGTAACAACGTGAGGATCGCTGGAAAGGGATAATTTTAAGATGGTGTACAGCAGTTCTGTGCTGTTTACGCCATTAAACCGCATGGCGTGAAACCATATAGGAAAAGGCAGGCATATAACACTTGTATAGCGCCACATGCCGCATACCGCAGCTTCAGCGGCGCTGTAGATGTCATCGACAGAGCGGACGCGCATTCTATAGGCCGTAGGCTAAGACTGCGCCCACAGACTGACCTATAGAGGCCTCGGCCTTCACCCGTTTTTTTACAACTTTGCTTTGCTTCGCTTTGCTTTGTTTGCTTTGCTTTATGACCAACCAGCCATACGCAGCCCTGGTCTGCCGTTTAATGGTCTCCACCTCCGTAATCCATGTAATTATGGATTACTACTCATTTACCGATCCCGGAGATATGGAAGTCTGAGTTGGCCTGGTTGGTTAACCCATAGCGGACACCTTACACACAAAGTGGTCACGTGTTAACCATAGATCACGCATAGATCAGGGAAAGTCCGCCAACCGGAGACCTAACCACTGAACCACGCCGCCATATATGAATGGACATCATTTAACGCTGTCCCACAGTAAGGTTTCCCGTCTTCTTTATTTTCCGACGATGTCAATAGCCACATACGAGTTCCAAGTAGTTGCGAAAAGAGGTTTGTCGTAACGCGTTGGTCATTTTCCGTTTATTTATTTATTTTTATCTCGGATTCGTCAAAATCGCCAAATCGCTATCAGGTCATTATCGTTGTTTGCATATGATAACAGATCGGCGTCTGCAGCAAACATGTGATTAAGTTATGATGAGAGACATCCGCTGATCAGGAATGAGTGAGTGAGTAGAGTTTAACGCCCCACGCGACACAATATAGGTCATTACGTAGGCGAACTCTGAAAATGTTGCGTTGTACGTTCGTCGGTAGTCGGACGGTTTTCATATTTCCCGTTGTCTCTAGGAGACGGGACACCGTGGATGTGAAGGGGCGTGTCGCAGTCAAGCGTGGACGGTAGCTGTAGCCAATGAGAGACGGCCTTGTTTTAGTGAGGATACCGAAGAAAGAAAGTCATGACTGCGCTGTTTGGAGATTCCAAAATGATGACAAATATTATTTATTACTCGACACTGCTCACAGCACAAATGCATCCGAAATGTCGTAGAATCCGTATGTCGTTGAAATGAAGACAAAGAAGTCGAGCAAGGAGGTTTGGGGTGGGCGCACCGGCACATCTCTATGTGCTCGTTGGCTCGTCATGGAAGCGATAATTACGTGATCGGTTTGCGTTTCGCGCCGTCGACTTGACTATTCGCACTCCGCCGGACGAATGTTGAATATTAATGGATTCATTCGCAAGCGACTGCGTCTGTCGGATAGGCTTATTTAGCGCACTGTTGTTGATAAATCTGATCTCATTCCCGTCATCATTCGTCGTCCAAAGTACAATTTCGACGCCTGAAACCGTCCAAACCTTCGACTTGTAACTTTCTCGTCAAATCAACTTCAATTTACATGTATGTGCTCAGCATTCACGGCGGGTTTGCACTCTCCGGGCGCTTTCTGGTTGTGTTTAGTTCATACATGTACCGACTGCATACAAAATTTAACGCAGTGTACTGAGTTGAGCCTATTGTGGTTCCCATCGTCATGACTTTCCAATAATCGACTTTCCCCCTGCGTCTCGTGATGTTTCTTTTGTCATCTTGACATTTTGGACAGAAACGAAATTGACTATCACGTCTAAGCTTACTGATTTTTCTTAAAAAATGTAGAACGACTGTTAGAAATTTGTGACGAAGTTGGTTTTAAGAGCGATGAAAGTATTACCGTTGAACATCGTCAAATGATTTGTAATGCACTGTGTAATGTTTGGCATCACTGTACAATCAGGTCGTAGTGTTTCAAATATAATTCTGATGCCAGCAACGGTTGCTGATAATGCAGTTGTATCCGTTTGCATGGTGTACAGCAAGAGAAGATTGCCAGAAATCGTAAAAATCTTTTCAACGTCGTCGAACAGCTGAAATGGTAGTTGTTTCGTTATCCAGTTATTTTAACTGTATCTAAACTCACCAAAAAATTTCAACTTCGATAATCTTTATTCACCAACACATTGGTGGATCACGCATATACACAAAATACACAATCAGAAAAACAAACACGGAGTAAAAAAACCTGCAATAATGCTATAAGTGCACAATGTGTCATATAATAACCGCGTACATGGTCAGAAACTACGTTTGGACATAAATATTTGAACGGTCTTTCTTAATCACGATGGACTAAGATGCTAAGCACATTTGTGTCCACATCATCCTAATCGTATTTACTAAGAACAGAGATCTGTCTCCGCTTCCAGATATTTCTGCTTGGTAATCGAATAAACTACTTGGTGGGACCACTTTACCTAAACGTACTTTAAACAAGTTAACGATATCGACATCTACAACATAATCTGGCAGACTGCTCCACGCATTTAATAGTATCACAGTCACATATTTACTGTTCACAAAGTCATAATCTTCCTGCTCATTGTACAAGAACTATTGATGAGAATTAAATCATCCAGTAATATGCGCGCTATGTCGCGCTGTATTCAGGAAAATACAAAAAGATATTGTAGTCAGGCGTTACAACAAAGTTACAGGTTGATTATATCATTTTGTCCATGACCTTAAATGACCTATAACGTAACTTCAGTTCTGCTGAAGGCTCGCTATATCGATTATTTATGAGAAACAGCATAGGATCCTAATAACAAGCTAATCTTATAGCCATAGCGAATGACTTGAGCAGTTATATATAGGGACAGTGTTATCGACTTGAGGCGTACCGCATTTATGAAACGAATTACAGGGAATGTTTATATCGCGCAGGAAAAATCGCCCTGGCGAGGATCTGTCTGCGAATCCCGCGGGAGAAGCTGCCGGAATAGCCAGCTGCACATCAACTGTCGTCGACCGCAGCGGCGACTCGGAGACTCAGGACGTCGCCGTGTCGCCGACTTCGGTTGATGTAGAGCGCCTCTGTGCGACTTCGTCCTGTACGCCGGCCAGCTTCGACGAGCCGACCGTAGACTTACATTTAGCGGCGGACGAAGTACGGCCGCTGACGGACGACGCCGACGACGACGACTACGACGACGGAACAACCGCTTCCGTCTGGATCGAGACAACGGCGCCTCCTCGCTCTCCCATGCAGTCTTCCCCGTCGTCGATTGTCTGGCGGAGTCGAGAATTCCAGGAAGTCGGACCACGCATTTCTCCGCCCGATCGGCGGCGGACGTCCGACGGAAGTACTGGCAAAAAAAAGCGTTGGTTGCCGCGGTCGCCGGCCGTTGAGCTGGGTTGGACAGCGGACGAGTCGCAGACCGCCGAAGTGCCAGACCCGGCGGCGAACAGAGGCGACGTGGTGAATCGGCGTCGTGTTAGTGGAACTCGGCTTCCAAATGGAATTGTTCCCGGCATGAGATCGTCGTCGCCGCCGCCATATCAGTCGGGGTGGACTCATCTGCGGCCGGGAACGCTCGCGCGACCTCGTTCCGAGTCCAACTTCGCCGCCGCCGTGTCGGCCGCGCCCGTCGCTCAGCGGTCCAACCCCGTCGAGCGGCTACGGTCGTTCCCTTGGCGGTCGCCCGCCGGTGACGCCGACTCATCGGCAGGGGGGAGACGCCGACGGCGGACTGTTGACTTAGCGCCGGCGGCCGCAGCGTCATCGCCGTATGTGGTATCGGTGGACGATGTGAACCGATCCAAACTGGGACGTGTGACCAAGGAAGAGTTGTACCGGATGTGGAAAACGTCGGAGCGTTCCTTGCATGCGCAGTTGCGCGTCGCTATGCAACAGAAAGCGGAGCTGCTGCAGAGACTGCAGGCGGCTGGTCTCTCTTCCGCCGAACGACTTACCGTAACGTAGTCAACTTGTTGACTGCATCGGGTGACGGACATAATACGAGTCCCCTGGACATAATCCCTCTTGTTTACGAGTTTTATTTCTACTCCGGAAGGAAATCGGGAAACGATAGCCTCCGATAACTCGTCTTTCATATTTCCAAAGCAGCGCTGCTTATAACAACTCGTTCGTTGAGCACTGATCAGTTTCCTATTGTAAGTGCTCTTTTCAACTTGTAGGCTGTCGGTGGTGACACAAGGCCTTCTTGTCGACTACTGTGCAATTTCGAGTCTGCTCCTATGTTTTCTAACTCGAAAATTAGACTACACGCACACGTGCCAGTGCGCGAGGGGCCTTTGTCGACGAAGGGGAATTGGATTATGTCTGAGGCGGATATTGTCCAGGGGGCGATTATGACCGTTCCCGCGTTGACTGTCCTTTGTGCGCTTTGTGCCTCAAGCGCTGCCTTTTGCCTCATCTTTATTCGTTCCGTCGGCGCGCCATAACGGCTCGGCTGTCGATGATTACGTTACATGCGAACGCTTGAAATAATTTCCGTGTCATCTTTTTTGTCACCGCGTTACACCACCGAGTTAGCCGATCTACTCCATCGTCGTCGTCGTCGCGCCGCCGCCGCCGTCGCTGCGCCGTCATCCACTCTGTCGGTCCAACTCTACTGTGCTCTGAGACCTGCAGCATTCTTCCAACATCTTTCACCAGACACTGACACGATCGATCGATCTTCCATAACTCTGCTGCCATCCGCGCTGCTTTGCAACGTTCGAGAATACGTCGTTTTTATGGCTATTTTAACTTCTAAAAACGTTACTTTTAAGTTTCTTAAATGACATTCAAACAAGAAGTTTGCGGAAGTTTAGCAGTTGCTTAGCCGTCAATCTTAAAATTAAAATTACATCTTCGCCGTGTCATCAGAACAGTTGCCAATTGTAAACTTTCGCGTTTTACCAGCCAACGCGTAAATATTTTTTCGTGCTCATTAAAGGAAGTTCACACCAAAATTAGAGCAATGAATGTGAATTTTATTTTTATTTCTAAATAATGCGGCCCCAATATTTTAATAATTAAAGGCCACACTGGTCTGGACTGGTCTCTATAAATTGAACCTACGTTTTAGCCTACGTTTTAAACATTTTTCTCATATTTAAACAACTTTACGTTACGTATTTTTAGCTGTTGCTCACGTTTTCTCGAACAACACTAATCTTTTTGTCACCACGTGGCGGCAGCAGCAACAGTCTACCGAGTGGAGCTGCAATGGTTTTTCTCAGGGTGCAGTTGTTGCCAGTTCTAAAGCTTACGCATGAAACGTCCGACAACGTAAACCGGATTAATAATACTATCGGAAATTGTTGGCATTTTGCTCGCTTTTTTGCCGCTTGATGCGTGGTTTACTATGCACGCGCAGTATAGGTCGATGCTATACGGCAATGCCGTCTGTCCCACCGTTCTTTTCGTCGTCCGTCCGTCTGCCCATCTGTCACATTGCTCGACTATGTCAAAACGACTGAACTTGGGGTAAACTTTCCGTCACCGCTTTGTAGCTCCACCGTCAAGTTTACCCATACAATTAGCTTTGCGCAATTCTAACCTCGCTACCGAAAACACACGAGGGGCCAAAAGTCATAATTTTCGACCTGTAACCAGTGGCGCCGGAACGAATTTGAAAGTGGGGGACGTGCCCCCCAGTGCCCTATGGAGTCGGCGCCACTGCCTGTAACTCGCCATATGTCGAAATTATACACGATTCTGGCAAAATTACGATGAAATCCTAACAAGAAAGCATTTTCGATCTGCCAAATAGCCTTCAGTGACCTTGGAAGATCGTTTTAACCGCAGCACAGCCGTCACCACGTTCGATATGAGCAAAACAAAAATGCAGCTATACTGGAGATATACTGGAGCCAATTTGCTATCGTTCATGTTACAGGCCCGTGCTAAGGAATACGAATTGGCGCTGACCGCCAAACGAACCTAATCCGTAGGAAAGTTTCTGTTTTTTAATGTTCGGTTGAAATGTGTTCGAATTGCTGAACGGATCGAGTTGGTTTTGGCACAGGAGCGCCCGTCGGCTTGGTGGCTTACAACACGTTAGAAAGCAAAGTATTTCAATGGTAGGGTTGGGACAGCTGTCCCAGAAATGGGGTTGGTCAAAATGTTGCTTATCTGGAGGGGTTCATCATCATCGTCATCATCATCAACATCGTCATCATCAATAATCATTTCTACTGCGCACACTACAAGAAGAATGCACGCACATTACAAATGTCCGCGGCTGCTGTATATGCCATTCATGGTGCAACAAAATGGGTTGTTTGTGTTTGAGGTACACAAAGTTCAATTTCGGCTATAACTCTGCCCCACAGCCCTACACTGGAGGTGTGCGCAAAGCTCTTCCAGGTACTCTAGCTGTGAGAATGGATGGAAGAAGAAGGGCAAGAAGGAAGGGCAAGTGAGGGTAAGGAGTGAGGAACGTAGAGATAGGATGAGAAGGAAGGACAAAAAGACACGGTGGATGGATGGGAGCAAGGAAGGGAAGTGGATGTTGCTCTACTGCTTGACTTTTGGATCGTTAGTCTCCTTTTAGGTTTAATTAAAAAGGTACTGATAGCTCCCGTCACTTGCCAGAATTAGGCAGTTTGACGATTTTATACTGCCATGCGATTGTTGGCGGTGCCATACTTTGCCGATGTGTGAAATCCGTGCAATACACGATTGACGATTTGTACCGTCGTCGACTTTGCGTGTCATGCGTATACTCACCGTCCGAACTTCCTTGTTTTGTCTGTCGCTAGAAGTTTCTTGTTTAACTCATTACCCGCCATGATCTACAGTTAAATCCGTCACTCGCGAGTTGTATTCTGCTGTTGGAACTAATTTATTAGTTGGAACGACTAGAGAAAACTACGTAACCCGCCGGAAAGGGATGGGCAGTGGCGTAATTACCGCGCTTCGTATAGATGTGTTCAACTTGTGTATATTGTGCTATCAGCTCTTTCTGTGCTATCTCGGTTTAATCACAGTAACGGAGTTGAAGGATTAATGAAAGCTACATACAGTTGCGAACACTAAGCGTTATTAATATTTCACAAGATATAGGCGTACATATAAGAAACTTGGTTACAGCAAACAACGGAGATAAACCACTTATTATTGAATGGTGCTATTTCGAATGACCCTCGAGCGTTTTAAACGTTTTCAAACGTTTTAAAAGCTGTCTTGTACAAACTCTAACGTTTAAGATGTTGGCTTCAGCTGTAGCGTAAAATTAACCGAGCAGATGGTCAGAAATAACGCATAATATCGCACAGTCTGTCTGAGATAGCCGAGTCCTCTTGTTTAACCTGTTGCTTGTTAACAGTAGATAGCAGACAGTCAAAGACACAAAAACCAATACACGAAAGAGAATGACACAACCAACGATCGGCAGATATAACGGCAACTTTAACTAGTTATAAATGTGATTTTCTTAACGTCAAATGTCGAACTAACGACTTTTTGTTAACCTGAATAAATCCGAAGTAATATTAAATATGCAAGATGCAATTCCGATGTCTTGACGCGAGGTATTGAGAACTGGCATTACTTCGTCTTTACATCGGCCGAGTGCCTTTTATGCGTTTGTTGCTTTGACGACGACGACCTGTCAGTTTGGAATGATCTATTCCGACCTGACACTTGAAGAATAAACATTATAAGTTACATTTCATGTGATTTTCAAGACATCGCTCGGCAAATTACGGTGTTTGTCATTCTTGATGCGTTTCACGTTGTACGTTCGACGTTAAACTTAGGCTACGTGTCGTATTTTCAACGTTTTTAATCAGTAATAAAAATGAAAGTGAAGACTGTTAGTGTTCTGTTATCACCAGGCATATGCCTGTAACAAACATGCACATACAGGGTGGCCCAAAAAAGTAAGCCATCGTCACTAATCATCATTAGATCGTATTAAAACCCGCAATTATGGCTAGATTTTCATCAATTTAGACTACAAAATTAGCGCAAGAAATCAGTTTGTATTAAATATTCTATGTGTGACCTAATTTATGACGTCATCTCTTGCTG
>Ga0056115_1001293_pt1 | contig 11756 bp, 8 predicted proteins | sample WorMetOlspDAHAB1_FD_77007 | JGI IMG/M metagenome (GOLD analysis project Ga0056115, IMG submission 77007) | Marine gutless worms symbiont microbial communities from Max Planck institute for Marine Microbiology, Germany - Olavius sp. DAHAB.1 ... | reverse complement strand
GTACTGATAGACCTGCAGCTAATAGGCGAACTCATTAACAGAAAAACAGCAAATATTAATGTAAAAAAAAACTACAGTTTATACACATGTTAACGGCGACAGACCTTTGCACATCGAAAACAGCAAAAATAAAAGTTTTTTTTTCTATACTGCTGCACATTGACGTACGACGATGTGCAGTGATATAGTAATATAACTTTTATTTTGGCTGTTTTCGATGTGCAAAGGTCTGTCACCATTAACATGTGTATAAACTGTAGTTTTTTACATTATTCATCATTAACAACGTCACCGAAATGTCGCATGTGTCGGGTTATCTTTACTCATCAGGTCAGTAAACTCGCCGACTGGGCCCACATCATCGTTTTTTTTTTCATCTTCAGTTTGGTCACTGACAACGTCTGCGGTTGGATTTTCAGCTGGTATCACGACACCGGCGTGTCTGCTACCTACGGCACATTTATCTTTGATGTAGACTGAGTTTGTGTCAGTGGAATCTACTAGCGTCAACGACACGTCAGTGGGACTGTATGCTCTCTTGCAGGGTCCAGTGATGATGAGTGGACTAGTTCCTGACCTACATTTGGTATAGTCTGAATTGTTTGACTAGTGCTGGCCTCTCCAGACTCTCCTTCAATTGCATCACTTTGAAATGATTCTTGGTCGACTAGAAATGTGGAAATTTTAGGCAATTTCTTTGTTAATTCCTCTGCTTCTCTTTTTCACGTCGTTCTGTAGCACGACTTGCACTTGAAGGTTTACTGCAAAATTGAAAACAATTTCTGTTTAAAACAATAATTTCACCTAAACCCATAAACTGCAATTCTCACAGATTTTTTAGCTGTATAAGAATGTCATTGTTCAGTTTGCTATCAGCAGTAGAGAACATGGTTATGCCAGCCAAGTATGCAATTTTTGTTTCAGTTTTCACATCACTCGCCGGTGCTCACCATAAGTATGGTGCTGCGGTAAAGCGGTATTAATGTTAAGTATATATTATTAAGTATTATTAAGTAAGTAAATTGGCTGCTTCTATAGGCACGACGACGCACAGCATAGCCTACCAATGTCGTGAACAAAAAATTTTGGGGGGTTGGCTGGCACAAGGACCCCCCGACTCTCGCGGGCCCGCTGCGTTGCATGGGCTGCAGGGGCGGTTGTTATGCCACTGTATACATCTGTTGTATGTATAAATGCTGGTTTTTGTGTATGTTGTAGTTGATATATATGTGGAACTTGCATGCAGCAAGTATGGCTATAATGAAGAACAGGTCAGTTGATTTTGCACTGTTCCCGGTGATAGGTTTGTAAATATTTAAAGACTCCACAGTTCTGAAACGTGTGAGGATGCTCGACAAAAGTACAGTCAGCTAAAAGTGAAAAGCTGGCATCATTTTTGCAAGACATTGCAATAATGTCAGTGTGCTCTATCACAGTTTTGAATTATGCTCTGATATTTCTGCAGAATATAAAACAAGTCTTACATGCCTTGTTTTAATTTCTGCACATGGTATGTATACCTTGACTGCTGCGATATTCAGTTGTATCTTAACACCTGTCTCAGCACTTTTTGCATTTGTAATAAAATGAATTTATTTTTTGTGTGTGCGTTATATAGGCACTGGGTGTACTTCTGTGGCACAAGCACAGTGTGGACAAAGCTCTTGCTGACCTTGCAAACTACACTCCTTATCCTGATGTTTGGACGTTTGAAGACAAAGTTCTGTTTGAACAGGCATTTTATGTGCATGGGAAGAATTTCCAACGAATTCGATCAGTGGTATTTCGTACACGATATTATTTATTCGTCACTGATGATGAATAAACCAGCTAAGCTTTTACTGTTGTGAAGCTGAGTATGAAATGAATTTGCGTGCTGCTAGATTTGCCTTCTCTTTTCATCCATCAGTCTTGGTTAGCTCTGTCTTGAATGTTGTTACCCTGTTTGTGATACTCTGGTTACAGTTACAGTTACATTAAAAGTTTTGACTGTAGCGCTTGATGTACTGCTCCAGGAAGATGATGCACTAAAATGTCAATTCAGCGTTCTAAAACAGACTTATTGTCCACATGACAGGAGTTTTCATTTGAAGATGACTGTTTCAGTTGTGCTTAAAACTGCGAGTTACGTTTTGTCTGTTTTGCAGTTACCGGAAAAGTCGTGTTTTGAGTTAGTGCGGTATTACTACATGTGGAAGAAGAGGCTGAATAAGATCGATGATGCGTCATCACGACAGACATGTGAAGCTCGGTGCGACGTGATCTTTTGTGCTTTACAACCAACTGTGGTTTTCATCTGTCTGCCAGTTTTCATTCACCATGTATAAAGAAAGGGTTCTCAATTTATCAGTGAGTGCGTATTATGTAGAAATTATGCTGCTTACTCCTTGCCACAGCGATGTTCACAAACAACTTACAGGGCAGAAATAAGCATAATTCCTATATATAATCATCATCATCATCATCATCACCATCCTTTTATTTTGCATAAAGCAGCAAGTATACATAGTTAAAATGAAAAGCTACTTTAAAAACAAAACACACAAGACACTGCAATCTAAAATGAACACAATAGACACACCCTGATTTAGGATCCTCTTTCTATACTGTCTTGCAACATTTTTTTACACTTTTTTGTTGTGCATCTAATCGCAATTACTGTGTGCAGAATTATGTAACTCATGATTGTTGTCTCTGCTTATGTCAGTCAACCTGCCAATATTTGCTTATATCAGAGCTGCCTTGTATTTTGACTTTTGAGATGGCTTGGGATTTAGTTTGCATTTGAGTGGTCTGTTGCTCCTTGTTTTTCAGATACATAAAAAACCAGTATCATTGCAGTATTTGTGTGTGCGTGTGCGTGTTTATGTAGAGACGTTGACGCAGAAGATGAAACTGCAGTGAACAAAATGCCTGTTGTTAGTTTCTACTTGGTCATTTTTTTTGCACAATAAAAACATGCAGTAGATAAATTTGCAGTAGTTTACCATGTTAGTTAATGCATTAGTCAGAGCACTAGTCACTTTCTGGTGGATGTGTTTTCTCAGGCTGTTCTCGATGCAAAGATTGACGTGAGACAGTAGAAGAGACAGTAATATTTTAGTGATTCATCATCATCATCATCATCACACGAATATTATTAGAGTGTCATACAGCGAACAGCTTCAAGAACACTGAACAAGGTTAAAACAGCACGACGCGAACGCAACAGTGTGGCAGTCAAGACAGGGACCTCGCAAAGGAGTACATTTTTAAGTGACGCTTGAAAACGGATATTGTTGAAGAGTCTATGACAAAGGACGGCAACGCATTCCAGACGCGAGCCCCGTCCACCGGGAAGGAACGGTCGCCGATTGTCGTTCTACGCGTTGGTGGAACCACCAGTGCGGGCGAAGATGTTGACCGCAGCCGCCGTTTTGTGCCACTGTCGGCCACGCGATGTAGCTCGTCTGATAGGTACGCCGGAACAGTACCATGCAGGCAACGGAAGACGAGCACGGAGAGCTTGAACTCTATCCGATCTGACACACGTAGCCAATGAAGGTCACGGAGCAGCGGGGTGACGTGCTCGTACTTCCGCGCGGAGAAGACTAGACGAGCGGCGGCGTTCTTGATTCGCGTCTTTTTATCAAACTAAAAAAGTAAAAAGGATGATTAATAGTGTCCAAAACACCACAGTCTGCATGGGGTTACGATGAAGAGACGAGTCTTGAGGTGTTTTGTGAAAGGTCGATGACAGCACTGACGTGACGTTCTGCAGCAGCAGAATGTTCCACAGCTGTAAAGCTGCGACTAGAAAAGTTTGATCACCGATGGATGAAAAGTGGGTGTATCAGACACCAAGCGACGATGATGAAGCAGAGTTGAGGTGCTGACAGGCCTCGACATCAGACGACTTGTGGAATTCGTCAGTGAGGTACGATGGAGCAGTCAATGTAGATGTCTGTAGACTAGGCCGGCCAGCTTGAACTTGATCCGCGCTTAGTCTTGTAAAGCAGTCGGAGATGTGTGAGCTTCTTGTGCCAGTGTCCCAGTTACATGTTTCCCACATGTTTCCCACTTTGCAACTCATTCGCACTTGCGTTACCTTAAGTTATGCGAGTGTTTTCTTCAGTTGTGGAATGTTGTTGTTTCAGCTGACCGAGGAGAGCGTTGCAAAGCCGAAAGTGGATGAGGTGAATACGAGCTCGGTGTCAATGCGGCGAGGCAGAGAAGAGACACGATCGCGACCGCGAATCACATGCAAACCACCGAAGTCAATGTACCTCAGTCGTGACGATCTCGCGTCGTCTGTCAGTGCTTCGGGTGGACCTGTTCATGGTGACACTCTGGTCAAGATGACCGAGACTCAGCTGCTGGCCCTAAGACAACAGGTGTGTGACTGGTGACTGAATCAATGTCATTAAATTATTGTCATTAATTATTATCATCATTGATGTCTATCAACAGTATAGCACACAGTCATGAAGCATCTCTACTTTGCTGAAAGTATTAAATAAGTTAGTGAGTAAGTTTATTGAAACACAGTCACATGCAGTTGTAACATGCACAAAATCGATGAATTGAATGTTATAAAATCGTAGAATAACTCACAAACAGCTGTTTCTTAAAAGAGTTTCCGCAAACTGTCATTGCTGATTGCCGGTCAGAGACGATCTGTGCAGCAATGTGTCTATTCAGTGTTGTGTTTAGATGTCTACACTATGATTGTGTATTTGCATGAAATGTCCATACACTGCTTGAACTGGATAAATCTGCTTATTCATTTTGTATTGCATGGATCAAGCATTGTGCATTGTTGGAATTGTAGGAACTAATGAGACGAAGCATTGAGGAAAAGACTTTATTGTATGTTAGTGAATGTGAATTAAATCAAATAGAATTCGTGTTTGCTTGTTTAATTAACGAATCACGGCTAACTAGTGGTGACCATGTTGTAGGTACAATCAAATAAGCACGTGATAAGTTCATATCGTCAGAGACATGTGTTTGACATCTCGAACTTCAAGCCATCAGAGGTCTTGTCACTTGATAGTAGAATATACGCGTAGCAGTGCGGCGAGTGTCCAATGATTGCAGAGTGGATGGAGTGGATTTCAAATGCTTACAGTGAGGATGGCAGCCACTTTGTTTTACGTGGAAAGATGTATAATGCAGTCACGCAAAGTTGTGTGTAGCAAACTACTAAATGTTGCAAGTAGAAGTGGAATAATGATGTTGCAGTGTGTCATGTTGATGATAGAATTTTTGCAGGGCATATTGCGGCATGAAACTAGTGGATGATTCTCATATACTGATTTGGGAATTATTTTGAGAATAGACGATCGCACATACGCATGTCAGTGGTCTCTGTTTTTTGTAAATACATTTCATAACACCCTTTCCAAGAAAACTTTGCCACTACAATACATGTCACTTCAGCACCATCTCTGCAGACTTTCCAAAGAAGAGGCTGAAGCCGTATTGTTCATCTGCAGTTTCCCATCCTAATTTCTTGTTCCATACAGCTGCAACTTTGTTTTTGACCTAGTGGCTTTCAGGCTTAATGCTTTATTCGTTAACTAACTAGCTGACTAGAATATGTGCATATGTTAGTGCTCAAAATCTACTGTTGCAGTAGATGACCACTGCTGTTAGGTATGCTGTGGCATGCCCATGTTCAGACACATCTTTAGCATGTTAGGTGAGTGACATAATGAGTGGGTAGAATTTTATGCCCCTCCCGACACAGTGCAGGTCATTTTATAGGTGTTACTGTTGATTGTTGTTGAGCTTATGTTTATTCCATATCAAGCAAACTGCCAACTGTGTTTATGTAGGGTTTACAAGTCGTCAATCCCAAGTGGACGACGGACGAATTGCTGCTTGCTGTTCAGGGTAAGCTTCTCAGACTTGACATTGTTACAGTAAATAAGTGGACGCATGCATGATAACTACGAGTCAGGAGCCACAGTTTGTTTGGAAACTGGTTGCTCTGAAGCAGGCTAATAGCTCTGTTACGGTCTACCACCGCATGTGACTAATCTATGTAACTTCTGTAAACGTACTTGTTATAGTATGACGGCGGCATTAGAGACACTATACTGTGTCATGTAGAAATTAGCTTACTTACTGATTAACTGTGTGGCGTATGTCACTGATGATAGTGTATGGAAAACCAGTGTTTTTTACTTGCTGTTTATGGTAGCTTGCTCCCCTAAAGGGGGTCACCTAGTTTCCTGATTGAGGGTCATATGAGTATATGAGTATGACCAAATCAGGGTCAGCCTGTGTTTATTGTGTGTAGTTGTTTAGGTTTATTGAGTCCGCCTTCGAAATGACCTGTATTGTGTCGAGTGGGGTGTTAAACTCTACTTACTCACTCACTTAGGTTTATTGAGTCGTATTGAGTTGTGTATTTTTCTGTGTCATTTGGTTTTGTTTGTCTGTACGTTAGCCAAGTGATTGGCTGGGAAGACTTACTCTTGTGATAGCTTTCGTGTCGAAGGGTTTCCCCTACAAAGACCAAATTGAAGAGTTATTTGTTGTAGTGGTTTATTGTATGTATTCCCAACATGTAACATTGTCAACTTTTCAAAGGCATGATAGAGCCTATTTGTGCTGAAAGGGCCGTTAAACCCTAATCAATCAATCAATTATATGGTACCTTGCCGCTGCCATTTTGTATTCCAGAAGGCATTGATTGATAAGTCGGCACATCCTAAATTATTTCTGGACCAAGATTAAAACTAACTGTACTTTGTTGTCATTCGCTATGGTGTGCCACCTAGTTCTAGTAAGCAATCCAGTTAGCAAGATGTGGTTAACTGGAAAAGTTACTGAAATAGTGTCAAACTCTGAGCACATATTATGATCAAAATAGATGTTGTATATGCCTCGAGGTGCTTTTAGGATAAATTGCATTTCTGTCAGTGCAGATGACTTAGGAAGCATTTGCAACGTTGCTTGTTTCTGCTGCCAAAAACTCATCCAACAAAAGCATTAAGTTACAGTTACACGCCTGGATCATTATGACACACGAAAGTAGTTACTGAGCACTTACTGTTTCCGATTTCCACAACATTGCAAGTATGCTGTACTGCTGCCTGATGTGTTACTATTGCAGGTGTGCGCAAGTATGGAACGGATTTTGCTGCCATCGCCGAAGTGATTGGTAACAAGACAGCGTCTCACGTTCGAAACTTCTTCGTCGTATATCGACAGCGATTCCGTCTCGATGATGTGCTTCGTGACAGTGAGCATCACCGTCTAAGTTCAGCTGGAAATCCTAAGATAACCGAGCACACTGGTAGACAGTCATCAGAGGTTTGTCTAAGAGATTGACAAATGTCACTGTAATTGTCAGTCGTGAATTTATGTATCGCATAATCTGCTGCGCTTATTAACTGGCAAATAGTTCTGTTTTAAGTTGTTTCCTAAAACTGTCAGAACTCAGTGTTGGGTCATGGACACAATCCGGTACAGAGTTCCATGAAGTAGGACCAGCGACCGAAAAGGCCCAGCGCCCGAACGTGTTCAAGCGGTAGCACGGTGGCACTGTAAGATAATGTCGACTGGCTGAGCATAGTAGTCGATGGCCGGCGACTTCTGAAACACAAAAGCATTGATGATATATACGTTATCACATTGCTTTTGTGTGCCTTCATGTGCTCTCCATAGTTTGTCAGCCGGTTATCATTTTGTCAGACAGAAGTGTTGTTTTCAAAACTGGGGTCTTTGGTGTTTGTCTGTTCATCACACCTGCACTTTTTATTCTGTATTGTCTGCTGGTGTGACAGCAGATGTAAAAATGCGACTAGTACAAACTGTTCACTTATAGTGATTTTTTTTAGTTTAAAATATTTCACTGACGCTATAATTATTGTTTACTGGTGGCCAGAAATATGTCTCAAACATGATGGTAAAATTCTCTAAACAGCTCCGACAGTGAAAGTGGCACTGCTGCTGTGCTTTGACTGATGCCCGTGCAACCACCGTGTGGCTTCGTGTGTGCAACTTTATTAATTGCTATACTTTTTCTTAGTGCTGTTTTGATTCCGTCACACTTTTGTTTCGTTCTTTTGTGCATTTTTACTATTGTTTTTGCTTTTAATTTTTAAGTTTTTAATGTAATGTGCTATATAATAAATACACGGTGATTCATAATTTGCAGAACCCTTTACTTAAAATGGTATAGCAGCTCTGCTACTAAACGTTATTTCTACACAAACGTTATTACAGCTTGTCATAATTTGCCTTTTAATGACTGACATCAAATCAATGACATTGAAGAGTCGCATGAGTGCATTGTGTCTGCGTGGTAGAAACACGACCGTTGAGTGATTGACATAGCAGTCAGCCAGTGGAAAACTCGTCTTTGCGTTTGCACCAGTAAGGCAAAGGGCGGCTACTTTGACACACAGTTTGTCATAATACACTGTGGTTAACTTGCATATGTTGCAGGTTTTTGAGGCTTTACCGTACATTTATTGCAGAACTACCTTTTGTAAGTTTTGTTTCAATGGAGTGCCGATGTGCGTTAGTCTTCGCAAGGCAGTGTGATTTTGTACAGTATGCAGTGCATTTATCTTGAAGATATTGTGCACTGGTGCATTGGGTGAGTGAGTAATGTTTAACGTCGCACCCGACACACGATAGGTCATTTCAGGAACGATTATGTCCTGCTTTTAATGTGGCAAAAACTATATCCATCGTTTTGCAAAATTTGGCCACATAATTTTAAAATACACAGTTATAAATAAAGGGGCCCGGTAATGATGAATTACCGTTTAAATAAACAGATACCAGATACCGACTGTCCACTTGTATCGAGTGCCATTGATGCAGCGTTTGATTGTGTGATGTTATGGAAGGTGGTTGCTAATGCTGGCGGTGGTCACCTGTATTCCACTCCTCCCCCGTTGCTGCAACCGGCCACATCGCAGCATATGCACGTCGCCAGTCAAGTGCCACGCACTGCCAGGTACACTGACAGTCTTTGCCATTTGCTGACTGTTATTTGTTTACGATTTGTGTGTTCAAATTCATGAACTTGTTTCTGTCATCGCACGACGTGTAATGGCATGTAACCCCTTAACTTCAGCCTTCCCATTTTGTTTCGTTTCTCCGTTCTCGCTTTTTTCTCCTTTTTTCCGAAACCTGTACAGCAACCCAATATACGAGTACAATTTTGATTAAACCCCGTCTGAAAATGTGAAAATGATTGTTCTGCCAGCTCCTGCAACATAGCCAGATTTGAGGGGGCCATTTGGTGCGAGGCTCTCTGTTAGTTATTTTTTATTTCTCACTCTTTGACAGTTGTCTGCGAAAGAACAATGTCACAGTTTCGTTCTTTAATTTCTTATATTGATAATATTATGATTATTACGCTAGCAGTAGTCAGTAATGCATTTTCTTAATTCGACAGCTTTTACAGTCCACTGACCCGCAGTAAGCTGGGCCCAATGCTTCCATCCAGCTATATTTGACCAGCCCACGTTGCCCTGATTCTGACACTTTTTGTACATTTGTCAACTTTGTGCGCTGCTGAAGAACACGTTGTTGCTTACAGTATGTGCCGATTCATTGTTTATGTCATTCCACTGTGACGTGCTGTATGTACGTGGCTGCTGTAGGGATGTGCTGCACGGTCGCCAAGCTCCACCACCGCTCGTGCGACAAGTCGGGGATGTCGGTCGCTCTTCGTCTGGCGGCTGTTACAAGCAGGAACAGAGTTAAAACTAGAAATCACTCACTGAATGAATGAATTAGCCGATTGGCCTCGGCAGTATTTTGCATAGAAATCATTCCACGCATGTTCTATATGTCGAGATTCTGGGTCAGTGGCGAAGGTTACGCAGAAGTAGCTGAATAGTCAAGTCGTTGCTGCTTGAGATGGCAAAGAAATACAGACAGAGAGACAGCATAATGTGATGCGTTTACGTTGCTGCAGTTGAGTGGTATGCAGCATATTGTTGCAAATATTTCTGTTATGCTACAATGCTGCCGTTATTTATAGCCCGCAGAAATAAATTTACCAGGGAGCCTATTTTAGGTTATACCCGAAAGGGCCGAATTCAGGGGCGGACTTGGCCGCCTGGCATGTGCCAGGTGGGCCGGTTGGTCCACCAGCAAGGTGGGCTGCCACTTCAAATGTTGAAGGACAGAGTGGAACAGAGGAGGGAGCCCTTAGCTAGGGAAGGAGGGCTCTCCTTGAATAAATTATTTGCAGCCCCCCCCCCCGAGTTCCTAGTTACACCACTGCTCATATGGCCAACCTGCCTGATTATCCAAGGCTGATTTGAAGAGCTAGTCCACCCCTGACTGAATTCATATACAAACCTTTACAAAGATTACCATATTCTGCGTGTTGCTGTAGAGTTTTGGGATTCTAGAACAAAAAGTTGAGTTGCCGGTTAACATAAATTTTCGCCCTGTGGTGGCATGTCGTTTGTACAGTTTCTGTGAAATTTACAACCAGTCAGATACCTAGTCATGTTTCACATTTACGTTTGTTTTTGCACATATTGCTATGGTCAGGAACTTGGGATACTGCAGTTGAAAACATGTATACACAGTTCCTCACAGTGCTTACAATGCATCCGGCATAGATGGCTTATGGCTGTGTAATTACAAATATTGAATGTATCACTTCGTGTTCATGGTGAATTTAGTTCTATATTTTTGTCGCACATTGCTACACGAGTATCAGCAAGTGCGACTTTCAGCCATCTTAGAGCTGAGACGGACTGTTTTGAGCAAAATCTGAAGTGTATGAAGTATCAGTAAATAATTCTGTATTCTGAAATGTAGTCCAAGATTTCACGTGCTGTCTAACGGCCTATAGTAAGATGACATGACGGGTTAAATCTGAAAAGTGACTGCACCACAATATACGTGTGCTCAGCTACACAGATGATCAGCAAATTACACTTTCAAAACCGAAGCTGTGTGTTGGGGACCTAATGGGAACTATTGCGGTTTTGCTGTAATTAAGCCATTCAGCCATTCAGTGATCGAGACAGTTCTCAGCACTAACTTGGCTGGTTTCATCCTTTGAATGAAAATTGGTAAAACAAGACTTAGGGCAAAAACCAAAAAAAAGCTTTCAAAGACAAGGACTGATCAACATACAAGGACAAGGACTTAAAATTGGTCCTTAAGAAGTCTTAAGGACAAGGAGGACCGGAAAAAGGACTAACATCGCTGATGATAATGATGAAATTGCTTTGAATTGCACCCACTTTCGAAGAAAATTCCTGTGTAGCATGGCCCTTAATCGCCTTAGGAGCGTTTTGTTTAAATATTCTTCGATCGTCAGACATTTTGTTTTGATCTCATATTACGTGTGTTTTTGTTGTTAGATAAGAAAGGAATTGTCTTTGCTGTCTGGAGTTAGGCCTAGGCCAAAGAGTCAATTATGACGCAGTTTTTGCCTCCTAATCTGTTGGCTTTATTTGCGCCCAGAGACCCATTGCCGTACCTGCCACCTGTGGACAAATTGCGACACGAGAAAAAGTCTCTGCCTTACGCGGGACTTGCTGCATTTGTCGCTAGTTTTGAAGTACGTTGATTGAACACATAATATTTTCATTGTGGCAATTGTTGCGCTCTCCGGCCGAGGTTCACTTCATCACACGCTCGCACGGTAGTGTGAGAGTGTTTTAAAGGCGACGAAGCAAGTCAATGGAAAAGGCCAAAATTCGACCCCTCGCCACACCAAAACCCCTTAACCGATCTTCACAAAAATTGGCAGACGTGATTATGTCATGGACGGC
>Ga0056115_1001292_pt1 | contig 11757 bp, 6 predicted proteins | sample WorMetOlspDAHAB1_FD_77007 | JGI IMG/M metagenome (GOLD analysis project Ga0056115, IMG submission 77007) | Marine gutless worms symbiont microbial communities from Max Planck institute for Marine Microbiology, Germany - Olavius sp. DAHAB.1 ... | reverse complement strand
CCGATGGACGCACATGTAGCGTAATGCAAGAATAATCACAATGTGGTGACTACTGACTAATAATAATAATAATAATAATAATACGAAATTTATATAGCGCCATAATGCCGTTAGGTGGCTACAGAGGCGCTGGCGGACCAGGTCGGTAGAATAGTTAGCAGAAAGCGGTGGAAAACAGATGAGTTTTAAGTCTTGATTTGAAAGTAGAGGGAGAGTCGCAGTTTAATAGACGTTTTAATGCAAATAGTCAAATCAAAACCTAGTCTAAATCTGAGCCAAAATGTGATACCGTAGCTGTTATGTTCGAAATAAATAATGTACAACACCAATCCGAATCGAAAATGGTGAAATATTTTGCTTTCACAGAGGATTTTCCATGTTGTAGTCAATATATTAGGCGATCCAAAAAGAAGGCACTGCCAAATAGAGAACTGCAGGGGGACAGAGAGCGAACCCGATCCCCGCCCGTACCCGTCAGTTTCAAACCCATACCCGCCCGTAACCGTGGTATTCAGCCCATCCCCGCCCATCATACAAACGCAGATTGCCAATACGTTGTTAAGAGGCTGCAAAAAAGTTGTTAATGCACAAAACTCAGCAATCATCACACACAAACTCTACAGTCTACAGACCATGCAAAAACAACAATCTGTCGACGGATTCTGTAGACAGCATATTTCTTCCATATTCAAGTGTACGCCCGGCAAGAGAAATGAACGTTCGGATGGTGTGCTCGTTACTCGTTTGCACAGTAAAATGTATGGGCTCATGCAGGCATTCCTATGCACGCACACCGTGCCCGCGGTGTCCCGCAAGTTGTTGAACCCATCCCCGCGGTGACCCCGTGTAATTGGCCCCATCCCGTGCAGTTCTCTAGTCACTACTGTCCGGACACTTGTGGTCCTTGCAATCATTAACATAATTTAGGCCACGCTAAAATGTTTCTGATGATGATGATGATGATGCTATAATGTAATTGTTTAACGTCGAAATTTGATGGGAAGAGTCAGTCGAGTCCCAGTTGAGTTAGTTAATTCGAGTCAGTGACATAGCCAGGCATCTGTTTGGGGACTCTCAACCCCCTCCGTCCCCATAAAAACTAAAGTTAGCCCCCCGTAAACGAGCCTGAGTCCACTTAGAAGTTGGGGCTTGTGTGAACAAAAAAAACAATTGTGTAGTGGCTATCTTCGTCTCGACCTAAAACCAACCACAGACCGTTGCGTCCCCCTAATGATGTCCATTTCTCGACTGAGTAGATTAAATGGAAAAAGTCCCGTGAAGCCAAATTTCCTGACAACGGCCCTGTTTCGAGCACTGCCTGTCCCAAAACTAGTTCGTCAAATTTTTTAGCCAGCATATACTTGATATTTCACTTGATGTTTAAGCTCCGCTCCGGTGCAATCCACGCGTCGACTCGTAGCACACGCGAAGAGAACGGAAAAAGCACAGGATAGTCGGAGGGAAGAAGAAGTGAGGGAGAGTGCTACGCCCCCGAGCAGCTTCAGCCACACCTATATGCCAGTGATTTACAATGTCGTACTTTACTGAACCGACCGACGGGCAGCAACGGCATGGCTGTTGTCGGCAAGATGGATTTCCAGGCGTCGGCCGCTGCGGGTGGGCGTCTGGAGGAACCCGATTTTTTGTCGGCCGGTGCCTTTAGTCTGGAACGCCTCGGTATTGTTGGCTGTTTAGACGAGGCCAGGTATAATGTCTCTGCGCTCCTCATCTCGCCTTCCTTCTCTTATCTGTTATTGGCCATCAAGCTATTTCTGTTACGCAGCTATACTGTTATACGAGGAGTTACTTGGAACGGTGGAGGGTGTTGCAGATTGGGTTGTACTTTGACATCGGCGGCCCTCGGTGACCGGATAGGCGTGGCACCATTATACGAACCAGGGTCGTCGCCACAGGGCATACTTGGGTACACACTATTGCCAGAGGTTGTTCCTGAAATTGATGCAAATCCGGAGAGTTTTTTTAACCTTACGGGACGGGGGTGGGGGGTCGGTCACGTTAGGAGCTCGACTCGCCAGTTTGCAAAATACGGAGAATGAGGCATATTTGCTGCATCAGTTGGGCATCAAAACGCTGAAAAGTTTTCCCCTCGCCATGGACTCTGTCCCTGAACCCCGATGAGGGCTCTTCCCTAGATCCCCGTTATAGACTTGCGCCGGACGCTCCCCATGCGTGCATTATAGGCCTATACTGAAAATAAGAAAAAAGCTATCATATTCCTGGCGTTTTAAGCGTATATGCCTATAGTCCACTGTCGTGCAGATGCATGCACAGGCGTACCCAGGATTTTACAATGGAGAGGGATTCACATGGTGGGAGCCCGGGATAGGGGTCTGGGGGCTTCGTTCCCCAGTATCTGAAGCAAAATGTGAAATTATTGTACAATTTTTAACGTTTTCCTGTAGAAAATTTAGGATTTAATGAGTATAGGAACAGAGCTTGCACAGCTTTTGCAAACACACAATTCAATAAAATGGTGAAGATTCAATGGGGGGTTTCAACCCCCTAACCCCTCCTGGGGATGCCAGTGGTTGCACGGGATGTTATCTAATGCGGGTTTGGGTATAAATCCCTCCATAAATCCCTTTATATACCCGTGTCTATACTCCTGCATGCAAGCTTGAGTCCGCGTCTGTGTAGCTTGTAAACCTGCGTGCAGTCATCTTGCTTGCAATCAAAACCTGCACCAACTGCATCGGGGCGTTTCGTGCAGACTATGCGCTGACGACGAGCGATGTGTTGAGTGGCGGCATATACAGTGTAAATATTTTCGCAATTGCATTTGCAGCCAGTCCAGGCAGTCAGGGACGTCGATTTTGCTGTCATAAATCATTCATGTTTAGCAGCAGTCGGTCTAGAGCCGCGGTGATAGTCCGCCTCATGAATCTTATACACAAACTGAACACTGATCTATATCCGCGGTCGATAAAACCGCAGGCACTGAGCAGTGCGCTCATTAGGCCTATTGTATTCGTTTTTGTAACCAGTGTTCGAAGTATAGGGCCCGCTGGGGCCCAGCCTTCTTACTTATGCAACAGCCCCCATAGATGCTGAGAAAATGGATTGAGGGTACCTATAGTTTGGACCAAATTATTGTCTTTATTAGGCCTATTCTGTCTGTAATAAAATGTTGATCCTTACTAATCGGATTTAGGCTACAGACTAATAGCACATCTCACCCTGTGTTCGAATTACCATGTGGGAGGGGGTTAAAGAGACCCCCCTCACAGCCACAATTTCCCTTCGCCCCTTCGATGGCCCTGATGCTTCAATCATTTCTTTGTTATTATCCTGCAATTCGACCACTCTGTGCCGTCCCATACTTATGGTAAATAGTGGAGTTAACGATTGTCTCGCTTGAAACTACACAATTTAGAACTTAGACGTCTTGTTACCGATTTTTTGTGGTGTTACAAAATAGTTCTCAATGTTGTCAACATTTCCGCTGAGGAATTCTTCTGCCATAGGCCTAATACATGTAGTTAAATTCGTGGGCATCCATCCAAACTATTGAAGAAACGACCTGTTTCAAGCACTACGGCAAATTTTTCAGTGTTCGCGTTGTTAATGTTTGTAACGCCCTGCCTGCTGCCGATGTAGACTTCACATCTTTGGCTGAGATTCTGTCGCTCGATTTTAAAGGTTGATTTGTCCGATTTTGTCAAACGGTTTTAATCTCCATATTTTCAGTTAGTCACTGTTTTATGTGTTTTATGTGTATTTTGTATTTTGTGCTGTATCCCAACTTCATCAGTATCAATTGCAGTAACAATTTAACAAACTACTTGATTTTAGGCAGATGTAAGCGCTCGCCTTGAGCCTAGTCTGTCTAGCTCACTGTATTTACTTATTTTTCTAAAGTTATATGATGTGCTGTTGAGCAAATTAAATATCATATCATATCATATTGCAAAATATGTGCAGTAGCAGTAGTAGTAGGCCTACTAGTCAACTAAGGCAAACTGTTCTTCATGTTTAGGCCTATACTTTTATTGATTTTATGGATTTCTTGTACACTGCATGTACACTCAGTGGCGCCGGAACGAATTTGAAAGTGGGGGGCACCGGTCCGGCGCAAAGCGCCGGAAAAATTTTTGGTGGTGCCCCTCCACTTTTTTGGCTCTAAAGTACAATTAGTCGTTTTGGTGAGCGCTATCGTGATGGTCAGTACAGTTTGGTCAGTTTATTGTTCGCTGTTCTTCTACTCACTGTGCCCCCGTGCCCTATGGAGTCGGCGCCACTGTGTTATACACTATGCAGTTGGCGTATATCTGTTGCTCTGCGTGTTTACTGCTCTGTAATGTCTTATTGTGTTTCGGATGAATTGTCTGAACTGAATAGGATTTAATTTGATTCCGTTTTATTTGATTCGATACTTGAAGACTTACATTATAGTGCGTCCATTTCATGTCTGCCAGCTGTATGCCAGATGCATTTAGCCTAGGCATTATATTTGCAGGCAGTGCCTTCAGACTTTAGCACAGGGTGACTACGTACAACTGTAACAGGGACCTCCGAAGTTCCTAAGTGACACGATGGGGCGTTAAACTCTATTCACTCACTCCTAAGTTTATTCCTAAGTTCCCCCTACGTTTTCACAGCTTTTTCGTAAGCAAAATTCCAGCTTGCCATGGGCAAACCATGCAACGCGGGTCCTGAGGCTACGATTTGCTATGTGCAGACGCGCCTATTCGGTTCCAGATGTTCATTAGCGCCGTTGTCATGGTTACAGCTTCTGAAGCTACATATCCGTCTGTAATCTATATACCACTCTTCACGCTTTTCGCCTATTTGCAGCATTTGCACTGCGTTTGTGTTGATTTCCATGCATATAGCCTATCGATCCATGCACTGATAAATAATAATCACAACATGTTGTGATTGATTAAGCAGAATATGACGTATGTACTGATTAGCCTGGTATCTGTCTGAACTCTGGTTGACCAGGTTGACTGGTTAATTTCGCTAAAATAGTTTTGAATTGTTAATCTTTTGTTGTTATTATTTTTTGGGATATTGGAGTCCACAATTGTTAAAAAACAACACTATGACTTTTGGTGATAATTTAGTAAAATCTCGACCAATTTGTAGGAATTTTCATCACTGAAAAAAAGAACCAAATTTTCTACCGAGATGTGCAGTATTTTCCACTACATCTTATATACATATTTCTACACTATACCTTGTGAAATGCACAACTTCATCATTTGGTGCTGTGTAATTGCAGAGAAAGCACGGTGGACTGAAGAACGCAGAAAAAAATTCGTAGCAGTTGAAAAAATTTGCAGATCTATCAGTTACGATTAGACAGAGATATCGCCATATTACAGTGGCAGTTTTTTTTAACTGGATTATAATTATGAACGTCTACGCGATCAGTTCAGTCGGTATACAGTCGCATTCGCATAAATGTTAAACGGATTTGAAGACTGCAGTTAACTTATATGGCACTGCGAGCAAGAGCAATACAGCGAGACGTCAATACAAAAGAGTGACGGGTTATAGTGAACACCAACGCACTCTCCACCGCATCCCCATTAAATCCTTCCCATCCACATTGCTATATATAGTTTTCCATTGCACATGATTTCACACCAATTCTGAAACATGACAATTCGTTCGGTTGGTTACCAAACTAAAACTAAAAATGCCGGTATAGGCCTCCTAGCAACTTTCTAGCAAGAGTGAATATAGAGCGTGCACGTATCAGGTGCATATCGGACTAATGAACGTTTCGAGATAATATAAAAAATGCCAGTATTCGCAGTTTGTTCCCATTCCCGCGGTAATACGACAGATTACCGCAGATACCGCTACAGTGTCACTCATTTGTCCTTGCTCCAATGGCGAGTTTGTTGCTATTACGGCGGGTTAAATGCGAGCGGATATTGTAACACGCGCCGTATAGGTTCAAACGGCTTTACATTATGCAGGTGCGTTGGAAACAATCATAGCCCAATGAGCACACAAGTTCAGTCCGTCCAAAGTTAACAGAGTATTCATTTGTTACTACTACGGGACATAGGTTTACAGTTACACCATTATGCTTGATTACACTTGCCACTACCAACTGTTTACTTCCCAATGCATGGCCTTTTTCAATTAAGTCGATCCGTATAGCTATCGGTCTTTCGCCTTGTTGCCCCTGCACAATTCTTTTACGTCGTATATAGACAATTTACATTCTAAGTTTTCTGTGTGCGTGCCTACATTTTGTCGGTTAGTCTATCTGCTGCCTGGTTCTGCCTGCTATTTGGCGGAGGACAGAACAGAAAGGCGGATACTATAAGGAGCAGTGTTGTGAAAGGGTTAAAAAAGCTAGGAGCCTACGTATACGTATGAACTCCACGGCACTTTCTCCATGTCCGTGCGACTGACGTACTAATTCCAACTGCGACAATGATACAGACTTAGTAACCAACTACGGTGGCCAATCTAGACTCGTTTTTTTGGCGAAAATTTCTCGACTACTGTGTGTGTACAAGCTGTGTTATGTCGTGTTAATGTTTCCCAGCGGTGTTATAGTGCTTCGTGTTTTTTTTCCTGCCGTCGTTTTACTGTACTGCACGTCATTGGGCTTGTGTTTTATGTTTGCTGCCACCGCTCAAATAAACAATGAATAGAACACAAAGCCTTAAGCCTTACCAGTGTGGCGGATCCAGAAATTTTGAAAGGGGGTCGGAAGACAATGTTTCAGCCCCGTCGTCATTTATCGCCAATGCACACTATGAGCTACACGCGTTTTGTACGGAAAAAGGCGACTTGCTGAAAAAATTGAAGGCCACTATAAAGGGGGCGCTCCAACGCCCCTCCTCTCTGAATCCGCCACTGGCCCCACACTTTTTATGCATTGATTCTTATAACTTATAAGTTCTCGATTCGTAAGGTATTCCGGTAATATGTAACATTTTGACGCCATGTACAGAGTGAACTTTTCACTACTTCACGCCTACGGACGTTTGCGCCTGTAACAATTTGTTGTGACAGTGTCACTCTGTAGTTCTTGCTAACATAATAATAACAATAATAACGGGACCGCGTAACTTTTATGTGCATTGATTAGGCTGAAGTAGCGAGTCGCCCTTTTGCGTCCGTGTAACAGCTGCTAACAGCTCCTTCTGAATCTTCTCTCAGCATCCTCTGAGCATCTGCTGCTTTGCTCATCTGCTGTTGTTTGATCTGAACAGTTGCCGACAACGCACGTGCTTCCGTGCACATTCAGACCGACAGAATGGTTCCTATGAAATGACCTAAACTCTGTCGGAATGGGGCGTTAAACTCTACTCACTCGCTCACTTACTTTTAGAGTGAGAAATCATGATGCTCGGATTGAGAATTCGAATTTAGTTGTTTTCTCGAACTTTTTATTAGCACAAATATTTACTTACTTTCACTGTTTAATTATGATTATGATGATGATTATTATCAGCGCATATGTAATTACGCCCGTTGATTACGCCCGTTGTTATTACGGGCCTATCATAGAAACATTGCTAAAACTGTACTCGGACTACAACAAAACTAATACTGTTCTCTCTGATATTATCGAGACAGTACTTTACTTATATCATGCACTTAACCAAATTAAGTGTTATGTCATAAACCCGTTATTTACGATGCGCTTTATTTTGTCCACAGTAGTTAAACGTGTCCAAGAAAACAAAGTTCATCCGAAGTTAATCCAAGTTTAGCCGCATGAGAAACGACACCATTTTGTTCAGACTAGAAACCCTTTTCTTCTGCTTTGATAGGGCAACGGTAAGAGCTCTGCTGCCTTGTGCCTTGTCTGTCCTGCTCATGTATTGTCATCTGAAAATCCAATTTTGCATCTTATGAGCAAATAAAATGACGACGACGACGACGATAATGATGACGATGATGCCAAGTTGGGCCAGTGCGCATCTCAGACAGAGACACCAGTCGCTGCCTTCGCGGGTACAAAGCAGTCGCATACGCTCGCTATTTTTCATCCAATTACTGCCATGCTTATTTCAGACAGCTGCGCCGTCTTAACTGGTCAGCTTGTTGCCCTGTCCACGGACGCAAGATCAACTTACGTGCTGACAAGCAGGTGTTGGCCCGAAGAATCAACAACAAACTGGCAATGATTACCTAAAGGGGCGTAGAGTATAGACACGGAGGTATAAAGCAAGGGGAAACTCACTGGAACGCCATTTCTGGGCCCCACATATTTATTTCAAGCGTTCTCAGACCCCACGGAGCCGTAATAGTTGAGTGAACGCTCATTCCGCCGTACTGTGGCGATCATGGTCATTGTATAACTCCCGTCTCGTGATCGACAACGAAAAACGGCGGCTAGGGATATAGGCAGAACACCACAGAAGCGGTTTATTGTGGTGTCTATATACAGTCCGATGGGGCTCCACCGTAAGACATGGCCCCATATTTTTTCATAGTTTTGGGCCCCAAAATTATACTTTAGGCTAATCACTGATTTATACCTCCAAACATGAGTAAGAGAAGTCATTCCAGCTACACGACAGTGGACCGTGACATTGCACTGAATGTCAGCTTTCTGTAATCTTCCATGTTGACCGACAGTTTTATACACTCTCAGACTAAATTTCTGGCTATTCCCTTGATTACCTTTCGAGGCGTCCTGTCTTACATTGGCTGTCGGACAATTCGCCGACAAATATTATTGCTTGCGCTTTGGCGACAGTCACATCGTTTGCCAACTTGAGAACTCTCGGACTGGATTTACGTTTGGCAATCGGTAGTTGACGTGATACAGAAATACTAAAAAAGGAGGTCATAATTGTCTAATCCAGCCTAATTCGATCCATAAAGTTTCTTGAAAACTCTGACCAAATCCAATCTGAAGATGCCAGCACAGTGGAAATAAAAGTGAAATAAAACAGTCTTTCATTTCAGTCATCGCGCATTTGACATAACACATAAAGCAAGAACGCTAAAACAGTCGTGAAACGTTTCATCCGTATTGTTTCGTTTTTTTTTCAATTGTGCAGACACCATTATACAGACGGATCCAGCCCATGTCCAACAACAACTGCACAGCCATGCTGCGTAGATTTCGGCACAAACTTAAGACGGCAGCGTAAAACTCTGTCCACAATCTGCAGAATAATAATTATAGTCCAGCATTACCGCAACTAGCTTTCGCTATGCACAGCGCGCCTCCTATTCTCCGGTGGCTAATGACCAGCTATGTTTTGACTGGCTGACTGATCGACTGCTACCAGATGCCAATGCCCTTCCCATGCCACTCCACTGACGCCGCTGTGCTACTGTTTGGACGGCGAAGAACGTCTTTGAAGAACGTCGTATACTGAAGTTCCAACTCTCGAGATGGAAACAATTGAGTCTCGATGCCGCCCAGAACGTTAATGTTTTCTGTTGCGCATGATCAACAGTCTTTACTCACCTTGAACGGTAGCCGATAAACAAACAAAACTAGTACTATATTACAAGGCATACTGACATACCTACTTACTTACTTATAATACTAATAATAATGACGATTAAATACAGAATGTAGGTAACGCAATCAATAGCTTAACAAATTTGTAATCATATAGGTAGGCCTACATCTTATGCAAGTGGCAAACTCGCTCTGTTAATATTGTTAGCTAATAGCTATAGGCCTACCTGATACAGTGGCGGATCTAGAATTTTTTTAGAGGGGTGGGAACCCGACGAGAATTGAGGGGGTCTGGGCTTACGGGAGAATGTTGTGCAATTTGAGAATTAAGACATGGACATACTTAACAAAATATAAATTGCTTTAACGAATGAATTATTGGCTAGCAGTCTATCCTGAGATGTGACATTCAGTCTTTGTAATATAGTTTTTTTCTCTCTGGGAGGGAGGGTGACTATTCACCCGTCGCCCCATCCTGTATCCGCCCTGAATCTACCCTTTCAATATGCATGGATGGATGTTTAAATGAAAAGGGATATCGACAGTAGCCTTTTTTATAATAATGTGGTAAAATGTACGCGGTTATTTTATGACATATTGTGCACTTACATGTATAGCATTATCGTAGGTTTTTAAACACCGTGTTTGTTTTTTCTGCTCGTGTATTTTTGTATATGCATGTTCTACCAATGTGTTGGTGAATAAAGATTGATATAAAATCCGATATGGTTATGTTAACTGATTTGCCAGCAATTATATGGCGGCCATACGCCAACTTTCTTGCGTTAATCGCTCGTTGCGCGTATTATTTGTATGAATGCAGGTGCCCGTGTCTGTTTGGCGTGCTGCGGCCCTGTTGACCCCGCGTGACCTCTGCCGTCGCTGTTGACCGACAAAAAGTTTAACGACATCTCTTGTGTCGGTTATTCCATCGCGACGAAGCCAGCGTCAACCGACAAAGCGACAGCCTGGTCTGGAGTGGCTGCTTGAAACACACATCGCTCCCGCTATAAACCGAATAGTCTGTCTGCGATAATAATGTGACTCCGCCAGCAGAATCTCGGTGCGATCTAAACCCGAGGCAACAGGCTGACATTCGGAGCCGAAAAACAGTCCCAGAAGGTGCGCCAGAGTACATTGTATGGTCGGCATGCGTTCTCACGCACCGTGACGCGACCGGCGTCGAATCACATCTCGAAAAGCAGTCAGACATCGTCACATCTTCGCGAATAGCCTCTACACTTCACCGCATATCCACCGGCTAACGCTGTGTTCGCAGAATACTCTCTTCATAAAGATCAAGGTCAGCGACCTTGGCACGTCGGTTTGAAGGTTACGATGGGGTCGGCAACAGTCGCAAAGGAAATGTTGCTGATGTTGATAGCCGTCTGTGTCATCAGCCGGTTGGCGCACACCGTTACTGCTGTCACCGGTGTCGGTGAGTGACCTATATTTTACAGTTGTAAAATAGGTTAAAATATACAGGGTGGACCAAAAAAATGGTACACTTTTCGTACGCCTTATAACTTCGTCAAATATTGACCAATTTTCAAACCCTTTTCACACTCAGAATCATGAGAAAATTTGTAATAATACTATCACTCAAGATCCCACCACACCTCGAGTGTGTCGCTATAATACCTTTTGAAATGTCAGTGTCTTAAAAGCAACAATTTAAAACAAGACGACTTCTGTAACAACACATTTTAAGAGTGCGTCGTCCAGCAGCAAGGCGGATATATTGAACATTTGATGAAAAACTGCAGGATGTGACAGTTACTTTAGACACTAACTGAGACAACAAACACGTTGTACCCTGTGGTTAATTTCCTAAAATTTGTTGTTACAGAAGTATTGTTTTCAATTGCTGCTTTAAGATATTGATATTTCACAATGTAATGTAGCAACACATTGAGGTTTGATGGCCTTCAGTGTTATTATTATTACAAATTTTCTCGTGATTCTGAGAGTGAAAAAAAGTTTCAAAATTTTTCACTATTTGATGAAGTTATAAGGCGTACAAAAAGTGTGCCAAATTTTTTGGGCCACCATGTATAGTAGTCTATACTTTGCACGGTGACCTAATAGACCTATTAGATCGATTTCTTTAATTTACTCATCTATGCAAATCATGGATATACAGGGTGGTCCAAAAAAGTAAGCCACCACCAATTTTTCAAAAAATCGTATTAAAGATTGCCAACGAGATTAGATTTATTCGTAGAGTTAAAGTATGAATCAAGCACTATAATACAATCCGTTGGTAATAAATATTCTGTGCGTGACCTACTTTTGTGACGTCATTAACAATGCCCGGCACATGCAGCAAATGATGT
>Ga0056115_1001291_pt1 | contig 11757 bp, 9 predicted proteins | sample WorMetOlspDAHAB1_FD_77007 | JGI IMG/M metagenome (GOLD analysis project Ga0056115, IMG submission 77007) | Marine gutless worms symbiont microbial communities from Max Planck institute for Marine Microbiology, Germany - Olavius sp. DAHAB.1 ... | reverse complement strand
GTCATTGAATGGCACATAGAAATGGGACTCGGAGCTATTATTGTGAAACAAGATTTTTAAATAATAATAATAATTTTGATTTGATTTTCTGTGTTAATTTTAGAAACTGAAAAATTCTAGTAAAGCTGCTGAAGCTGTGCAAGCACTATCCAGTAAGTCGAAATCGTCAGCTTCGGAGGTTCAAACGAAGAACAAAGGTGTCAGCCAGAGTTCTGTTGCTATTCAGAAAACGGAGCGTAAACGAAATGTCCGTGCTGGCAGAAAAACTCGGAAGGTTGGCAGAACTTCTGATAAGGTTACTGATGAAGCTTCCAAGACGCGTGTGCAACGTCACTGCAGACGGGTGGTTAGTTACGATGAGTCCGGTAATCAGTCATCAGCAAGCTCTATGGAGTCTGATGATGAATCGTTTCAACATAAAGAAGCAGCAGCATCTCCATACAGAGCAAAGACGAAACAAACTCGGCAAATATCATTGCCTGCAGAATCCGAAAATGACAGGTGAATTCGGCCATGTTGTTATCTCTAGTGCAACTGTCTGTCTGTTAGCAGAAATAACAAAGTTGCAGCAAGTTGTAACTAATGCTGTAGTCACAGGTCTCTTCGATATGTTTGACATAAATGCACAATGACGACACAATATTGGGTTGCATATGACGATTATCTTGAGAAACTCTAGCTTGCGGTCTCTCTGCGTCAGCATGTGAACCTCCAGTAAGCATGTGGGTGAGATCATGAGATCACCTGGTCGACCTTGTAACACGTGGGTGCAACATCTTGAAGATGGCACTGTACTTCATGCCGACTTGTTGTAAGACTTGACAGCTGTACATACGGAGTGGGCAGCTCTACGACCGTCATCTGGTTCCAGATGATGACCATCATGGCGATGATAATAATAATGGTGATGATGACGACGCTTATAGTGACGGTCGATGACAATGACAATGTCAAGTTGTGGCTGACACATGATGAGTTTGTAGGGCAGTGCTAAAATTTCATTTTGAAGGTTCAACATCTGGCATCATATTTTACACTGTTTTTGCACTCCATGTTGAGATTTGGTGTCGTGTTAATCATTAAGTGCTGTTGTTTTGTGTGACAGTGCTGATGATTTTGAGCCTGACCCATGTCACGTTCAAGGCTCTACACCATTGAGTCGAAAGCTGTCCAATCGTCGCAGACAACAGCGTGTTGTAAATAGCATCTCAGCAAATGATAGATTTATCTTGTCACCGGATTCAACTGGTTAGCATTAGTTTCTGTGTTGAATGTTAATGGTTTAGGGACAACCACAGTTGAAAAGAGCAATGGTGGGCTTATTTGTCAGTGGGAGCTCGTGATAATAGCTCTGATGCTTTATGGAGTGTGCTTGCTGCCATGACATGTTGTCGGGCCAATCACTGTCTGCTTTCTGCTGTTTAGTCAAATCGTCTACATGTTTTCCATCCACTGTTTCTTGCAAAATCAAGCCAACCGTACAACATCTTCCCTCGCAGTTGCAGTTTCATACTTTCTGCGACAGTGTCCAGGCTATTTTACATCATAAACTTTGTGACGCAGATGTTCCATGATGTATACTAGCTACCAGTAATTTCTCGTTTTCTAACTTTACAAACTTACAAAATCGGGTTTTATGTGCTTTTTGTACCACAGTGCAGTTTTTTCGTTTGTGATCTATACAAAGACTTTCAGTTTGAATGGGGGTTGGCAGCTCGACAGCTTGTAAAATTGCATCTTTAGCAGCATCCTAATGTTTCTGGTAGCCATTTTATTACCTCTGCTAGCCTGGATTGGCAAGGAACATGGCTGTAAATCTGCTGTGAGTTGTCGAAAAAAATTTTTGTTTATAGTTTCCTAAAAGGTTAACTTTCTGGGAATATGCACAATGCTGTGTAATGCTACTCGCAGATTGCTGATAGCAGTTATCTACAGTCTTAAAATTGGCAGCATTTGCTCTTATGTTTTTGCATATTGTTGCTTGTTGCAGAATACTGCTGAATGTTGTTTTTATGCGCGATAAATATGTTTCAGAAGCTGATTGGTGGTCTGAGGTTTATCTGGAATCAGAATCTCGATGGATACGTATGTGATTTTCATTTTCCGTCGGTTATGTTATACATATTATCATTCTACTTTTGTCACTTGCTGTACCTCTCTGAATATTGTAACTGTTAATTGTGTACATGTTATGCTTATGTTTCAGTATTAACTCCCAGAATATGAGTATAAGATGTAACTGTTTTTATGCTTTTAAATATGCTCTGCATATGCAATATGTTACGTTGGTGGATGGATGTTGTTAGTTGTTGGATGTGTTGACAGCTGCAAACAGTAGCTTTGGTATTCTTGATGAAGTGCATAGAATTGCTTCAGCAGCAACACAGCCATTGTGTTACGTTCTGTCATTCGACACAGGTTATTTAATCTGTTTGAGTGACTATTTATCATCTCCTCAGAGTGATGCATCGAAAAAGCCTGAATTTGTTTGTGGACATTGTTCAAAAAGATAGATTTGAATAGTTTTTTTGTGATCCCAGTGGTCTTGGGCGAGGAACAAATACACATTTTGACATGATCTATGTGTGTGGATGTCATAACTCAGAATTTTAAAAAATCTTTTCATAACACAAAGTGTTATAAACATCTACAACTGTCTATTAATTTCCTGCCTTTTTAATACACTATATGTGCTTGTAACTTAATTATATTTTACAGGCTTGCTTTTATGGGCCTTTGTAGAGGACACAATGGATGTGCCAGTACCAAAGACCTCACTGTTTTTATTCACTTTTTTGCGAGTGCCATTAAGTACTGACACATCTGTTTGATCGACCAAATCTTGAAACTGCTGACCTAGTAATGTATCGGTTTTGTGGTTTAGGAAATGTTGTGAAGGACATTACAGCAAAGTACGCGGCTGATTTGGCGACATCACTGAAGAGGCTGAGACTTGATGAGCAGTGGTGGTGTCAAGTTCTTGAACCGTTCAAACCACCTGCTTCTTGTGGTAGAAATATCTCCGAGGATCACTACATTCGTGGTAATTTATGAAGAGTTTTCGTTACTGAATTCTATATTAAGGCTAACTATTGTGCTTATGCATCTCTGGGGACTAATCTGCAGGCGTCGTAATTGTTAAAACTTACGTAGAACATGGATAGCTAGCTGTACTGAGTCTGAAAACGTGATTCTCTAGACACTGGATCAAAGATGTTTTTATTCCGCTGTTTGTACAGACAGTGTGTGGACAGTATCAGTGCAGTTGTGATTTGAATTGACAAATCTTCAGCAGTAGTTTAAGTTGCCAGCATACTGTGACAGATCGTGAGTGGCAAATATTTCAGCACATGTATCGGCACTTGCTGCTGTTAATGTAATGCCAGGTTTAACCTCTTACTGCACTGCAGTCACTGTAGCTTGAAGAACACAATATTTGGCGATTATTGTGCCTGCATACATTTTCTCCGATGTGGTTTCACATTGCCATGTTTTTGCCACGGGATTTTTATTCTTGAAGATTGTATCTGGAGAATTACCTTGGTGGTTACGTCTGAGAATCATGCACTGGGATTGTCCACTATTTTCTCAGTTCACATTCACCAGTATTAGTACTATGTTCAGCACCAGCACATGTGAATTCCAGGTGCTATATACATGTACATTGTAGCTAATGGAAGGGTAAATGACATTGACTTTGTAGTTTTTTTTCTAATTTAGTGGTACTGCAGAAATATTTACAACTTCCTCTCCCGTGTTATTTTATTCTCGATTTGTATTGCGCATGCAGAGTTGCAGACAGACGTTCACTTTTTATTGCACATGTTAAGTTTTTGCTTTGTCGCCATTCTGTACTCTTTCTCCTTTCTGGAACTGTCTTGTGCATACTCCTTCCCACGATCCATACATACTGTATGCTGCTGGTTCTCCTTCTGTAATCACCGGCATTCTGCTGCTAAACCATTAGAACTTGCTTTGTTCTTTATTATCGATTGTGTGACCAGAAAAGATGCTGAGCAGACCTCTTCCATCAACAATTTTCGAGTACAAGAACCACCCATTGTAAGTTGTCATTGGCGTTTGATTGATTGATGTGACTTTATACTTTTTTGGCGAGATGTCGGAGGTGATCATTTACTGTAACTATATTATCGTGTCATAAATCTCCAAATGCTTTAAATTGCCCCTGTGTACAGAAAAGTTTTGAACTGGTTTGATGAGTTAATCTGCAGAGTGAGTGAGTGTTGAAAGCATTAAAACCCTACTGAAAGGCAGATGTAACTATCTTGGTTGTTTGGATGCATGAACACCGAGAAATGTGAGTGCTGGAGGGCATTGGCTTGGGGCTCCTCAAAGCCAGCTGACTCTCCATGCCGTGATCATTGAAGTTATGCCCTTAGCTTTTGCTTTCTGAATTTTTGCTCTTTAAATGAACATTCCACACAACAGTTTCAACTGTTATGATGTTAGCTTTTGCTGGGTTATTAGTTTCGAAAAAAAATATGCGAACGCTCAGTGCATGTATAGTTTCCCAAATGTATGTGCATATTGCACAAATTTCATGCCGATACTTTTAGCTGATATTTGTTATATTTTATGCAACTGTTCTTTTATTATCATTGTTGTATAAAATTTGAAGATATGCATTGCAACGTCATCTGCTGAAATTTGAGGCAATCTATCCACCATCAGCTATTCCTCTTGGATTCATACGCAGTGAAGCAGTCTATGCACGTGAATGTGTTCACACAGTAAGTATACATTATAATAATGTTTATTATTAGTAATAATAATAATAATAATAATAATTATTATTATTATTGATTCGAGATTTGAAGTGTTGGCCAGAATACCATTGTTTTACAACGCAATATTCTATGCTATAGTAATTGTCTGTGTATTTATTTTTATATATTTTTTCTTTATGTGTTGAATAAACAAAACTGCTGTTGGCTGTGTTTATGCATTGATGTCCATGAAGCAGGGCATCATAATTTATGCAAAATTCAGTTATGTATTATAGATGTGTAGTGTAATTTAAACACATGTCTGTGTTTCTGGTGCCACAAATTTTTGTGTAGCAATGATAAATGTACAGTTTTTGTTATACAGGTGCATCATGTTGACGTTTTAATTATTGTATTGTTTCATAGTGAATTGTACAACTAACTCGCATACTGTACGAATTCATAACACTTGGACACACCTCCAAGTTTTTATGCCTATATTAATGACCGTCAATGACCATGCATACTTCGTACACATAAGTCAATCTCGGTATGTTCTGTAGAGAGCAGTTGTTGTGACTGTTGCAGCTGCATGCTCGTGAGACGTGGGTGAAGGAAGGTCGCATTGTGCGAGTTAGTCTTTCTTTATTTTTTCAAGTTGATTTTAGAAAAACGTTTATGTAACTTTACTCACAAAATTTATCATTAGGGAACAGTCATGATATTACCACAAAGGTGACTGGTGACAGTACCAGTTAGTTGATTCTGAGATGTTTAACAAACTTTGTAAAGGCCATTTTTTGCTTCAGTATTTCAAAAGTGCCATAGTTTTGCATGTTCGGTCCCTTTTTCTGGGAAGTGCAGACATATAAACATTTTGGACTCTGAAAAGCTATGGACAACCAAACCCTGAAGTACTGATACCAGCGTACTTTTGAGCTGGCTAGATTATATAGGATGGAAAGCGCATGGGCACCTGTTGTGAGAGGAAAGAGCAGTGACAGTTTCAACAGTGCACAATAGGACAGTCATGTTGATGTTCCCGGGTGATAGAACTAAAATCAAGTGTGATCCATTATGTAATTGTATGTATATGCATATGTATAAATATTGTGCACTAGCATATCTCCAACAAGGTGTTGTCACTTATTCTAAAACATTGTTTTTCAGACTGTGGTGTTAATTTAAAAGCATGCACAGTGACAAGTTCTAGACAATAAGATGACTGCGTAAGTAATTAAGAAAGAGTGATGTGTGTATGGATTAGATTGGTGAAGAACCGTACAAGATTGTCAGAGCTCGACCAAAATTCGTATGTGAACTCTTCTTTGCTATTCCAGTTGTTGTTACGCATAAGTTAAACATAAAATACTTTCAATTTTATTTCTATTGGTGTGATATCTATTTGTAACATTAGAGTCCAATAAGTTGTGAGTTACATTACTAAAAATCGTCCTGCTTTTTGTTAATCTTGCTTTGGAGATTGTTACTCTGTGATTACTTGATGATTCATGTCTTGAATTAATTAATTAGCTAATCATTTAATCATTTAACTTAGAAATCTACAAAACAACATTATGTTGATGTGCCAACACTTAAACGTACTGTATAATGCATGTGCAAGTCATTTCAAGTGATAAGGTATTGCTTTTTGTTAACTATAACTTTTGTGTTTTTGCTGTGAGTTAAGAACAAGCCAAAGGAATACAACGATATGTTGAAGTTGAACTTGTTTGGTTATTGGCAAACAGAGCAGTATGTTCCACCACCTGCCATCGACGTTAGTGCACTTTTGTTCTCACAAACTGATTTAAACAGTGTGCCATCCTTGTTGCATTGGAGCTTTGAGTTGCATTAACTATTTCAATAATTTTTGGTGGACAGAATAACCATTGATGTGATTAGATTTCCCAGTCGTGGTTTAGAGTAACTGTGTTGTATTATTACCAACACTTGTCTTGTTGTTAATGGTCACAGCTTGTGTGTTCATTTGTACACAACACCTATGCTGTTGTATATTCTGTGCAGTAATAAGCCTTGAATACATGTAACACAATATTGTAGGAAATGCTGTTAAATTCTTCACTGAATTTGGTTGTTGTGAATGAAATGGCAGGGCAAAGTGCCAGTCAACGAATATGGCAATGTCGAAGTTTTTCAGCCCTGGATGCTTCCAAAGGGAACGATTCACATTCGAGGTTTGTTAACTACAGTGATTTCTGCACCACATTAATCTGCGGTTGATGTTGGCTAGAGAGCGCTGAACAGCTTTGTAAATGTGGAGGGTTGAGCATGTTTACACTGAAGCATCGTGAACATTATATAAACTTGTAAGTTGTTAACAACTGTTATTATTGCTCATTGTTATTGTATTTTAAATCCTTAACAGATATTTATCAATAGACATTGACCCCACTCACATTACCGTTGTCAACAATAAATGGATTATTTTAAGCTTGTGAAAAAGCATACAACTACATGCTCTGCCTGTTCACTGTAAAGAGGTGACCGCATACTGGTAGCATATGACTTGACAAGTCACTGACAGTAGTAATTAGTAATGACTCCCTAAGTACTACACTTGGTATTGGAAGAATTTCATAATGTCATAAGTGGGCAGCTTGAGAATAGAGGTGATGAGATGAGTAAGTGTGTGTGATCTTCAATCGAAGATCAATAGATCATTTTGGAGACATTTCTTTCCCAGCAGTTAACTGTACTCGTACAGACGACCAAACAGAACCAAGAAAAGCATAAAAATAATCCGAAGATACGCAAATGGCTTTTTTAGGAGTAGTATGCAAAAACTACAAAACTAACATGCATGTGGTCCAACAGGTCTGTCATAGATGCTTGTATGTGCATACAACTGTGCACTTTATTTGTATGGCACCGAACAGTTCCGATAATCTTCCGATGAATATCTTCCAGACAGTTGTCTATTTACATATTCATTAGCTGATAATACAGTTTCTGTGGTTTGCTAGATATGCCAGGACTGAATAAGGTTGCACGTAAACTGAATGTGGACTGTGCTGCGGCAATGGTGGGCTGGGACTTCCATGGTGGCTTCAACCATCCAGTGTATGTTCACACTGTTGATAATTTGTTACCATTTCATTTTATTTTCATGGTTGTATACGTTCAATTCAATGGTGTTATTAATCAGACGCTGTTGGTTTGGTCACAGGATTGGCAAATTTAGTTTCATTTTGACATTTTAGGACTGACTCGCGGTGTAACCTGTCGTGACATGGATAAACAAAATCTGAGAAAGTGTATTACTGTTGTGCCATCATGGATCAGTTACAGTTTCACTTGTGATTCAGTTGTCATTAATTTAATTTAATTTTAATTAACTGAATTGAATTAATCAACTATACCTAATATCAAACAATATATAAGTGTAATTATATTACTGTAGTTGCAAATTACGTATTCACACCATGGGGCAGATATTGATCAGTTAAAATTGTACCAGATGTAGTGACATTAAGTTTTAACAGAACATTGAAAACAAAGTGAAGTGTAGTAATAACTTGTAATTGGCAGTACTACACTCAACTTGTGAGCACTGTTTCTTTTTTGTTAGCTGCGATACATTCTGTACATACATTAAGTATTAATTTTTCGGTATTTTGTTGTTGTTGCACTTATTTTCATTTTAATTCTGTTGATACATGGTGAGAATTGCGTCTAGCAATAAAAAACAGGGTTCATGTATCCTCCAGGTTTTTTTAGGTCTCTAGTGATGTTGGCAATTAAAGTGGACCTGACAATTGGCTGTTAATATGTCTGCTCATCTGTTATTTGCTGTCTGTAGTGAGTGGCCTTTGTTATATGTTTAGGTTCGATGGTTGGGTCGTGTGCGAGGAACATCGAGATATTTTGGTGTTTGCATGGGAAGAAGAACAGGCAATTCTGCAGCAGAAAGAACTCGATGTTTGTCAACTTTATTTTATATTTGGTTTTAATTTGTCCTCATTTCGGTTGTTTAACTGTAGAACCATCTGGAGTGTTGAAAATCTTCACAAAATCATGCTTTAAATTTAAAAATGACTGGCCAATGGCTAATCTTATCTCAGTATGATATTTATTATTAGGCATTTTATTTAAACAGTCCAAAAATTCTTATCTGCTTTTTATAATAAATAGCCAAGCTTCAAAGAAGGCATTTGCTAATTCTGCTGTTACCTTCTTTTGTGCTGAATGGTTTTCCTTGTTGACTTTCGGTCATTGATCAAACCAGTTTGCAGCTTCAAAGTAACAAAAAGCTTTATTCTGGAGGTCTTTGGAAACTTCAAGATAGTGGCGACATTGATCTAAGAAGTGTGGTGTGTGGTACTCAGTGAGAAACTGTGTTTTCATAACAGTTACGTGACTGTTAAGAAGGAATAAGCTGCATTATATTTCATGTAAATGTCCTATACATTATATGTGTGTGTTCTGTTTCATACACATTCACGTGCGTCGTATAATATACAGTATTAACGTTAAATCATGGTCTGTTATGATACGTGGTTGCTATTTGATTTTGGGATGTCCAGAAAAAGCAGCAGTGCATCTATGACAATTGGGCCAAGCTTGTCAGAGGCGTGCGCATTATAGAGAGACTTCGAATTAAATTTGACGTCATGGTAAGCTTCCCTATTATGACATTTCTAATCTTATCTGCGTACAACAAAACTCACAGAATTCCGGAATTATGCAGGAATTTTGTTGTGTTTGTTCGTAATCATGTCGACAGTAGCAAGATCTTTTTGGGTCAGATCTATTTACATGTATTTGTTTGATTTCTTCATCATTAAACTAATTAAAAACATTATGCGTAACGTTCAAAGTGTAACGGAAGTGTCCAGATAGTTTTCTGCCTACAAAACCACTGCGTCATTATGCACCTATGCCGTTCCATAACAATACCATTACATACTGTCAGTCCTAGTTTCGTCCAGTTTAGTTTATTGCCGGGTAACTATTTTGTGCAATGATCAACTGACGTCTGAGATCTCTGAGTGTCTCGGAACGAGCTTTAAATGCGTCAACTGCATCGGCTGAATGAATTCTCCAGAGAGAATCAGTACAACTCGACATTCTCACTTTTTAAACGTTCGTTGTACCTCACTTACGAGTTCGTCAGACCTTGAGGTCAACGTGATCGTCATCATTGATCGTCGTCGCTTGTACACAGTTGTATCGGCGACCGAGCTTTCCCAGTCTTTGTTGCCCGTGTCTGGAACGAACTACCAGGCCACGTCACGTTTTCAGTTTTCTGCAGTCGTCTGAGGACTCGTCGTTTAACTTTACATCGTTCCTTCCCCGCCTTTGTGAGGTGCCTGTAATGTGGTTTTTGTGATTACAGGACATGCTTTTTGCTTTTATTACTAACTTATTTGCTTATATCTGTCAAAAGTTTACTGTATATGCACTTGTTTAGGACGAGCCTCAATCCAAAAAGCATAAGAAGCCAGAATGCACTTCTCAGGTATCGTCGGGCTGTGAGCATCAGAATGTGGATAAAGTTGAAGACAGCTTGACTGACGACGAGAATGATGTTGAAGTTATTGATACTTCGCTGTTTTGGCCACGAAATCGAGAGGCCACGTCTGATGCCAAGGCAGACTCCCACAATTTGTTTCCATTTGAGAAAAGATTGTAGATGATGTGTTCACTGTTCAGAAGACCGGTGCTAAATTGTAAAACATAGAAACTTGTTGTCAAGTGTTCATATGATCATGTGTTCACATCCTACATACTTTGTTATATTTTTAATTGTTGCACTATTGGCATGATCAAGTTTTTTTAATTTTATAATAAATTTAGCTTTATTGAACGTTTTAATTGGAACTGTAATTCATTAGCATCAACTGCATGATGTCTGTGAAGTTGTGCATGTGATATCATTGTGACAAACAGTGTGTATTTTTATTGAAACAGTGTATATTGTTAGGCACAATGACATATTCAGTTTCAGAAAGGTTGGACAAGTTTTTCAGTTGATGCTAAATTAATATCTGTGTGACACTTGAATTTATAGTGTTTCTGCAAATTATCTGAAAATGTTCCATATTGTTTTATTCAGTCAAGCGCAGAACACTGATGAATACAGATTTGTAATAATTACAAATCTGTATTGTGTAATGTCTTTCAGACAAATTGATGTAGATTAGGCCTATCATGTGTTTTTAAAAATATGATTGGTTACTTAATAGACTATTGATGATGCACTTTTTTCTATAATGCACTGTATCACATTGTCGACTGATTACAAACTGACTGAGTTGCGAGGTTTCTTTACGCATAATTGCAGATGTTGCTTCATTGGATGTCACATGTCAAGCATGATTGATAATACATTTATTTAGTGGGGCACCACTCTTAATCAGTGGTGGATGCAGAAATTTTAAAAAGGTGGACGGCAGAATAAAATGTGTCAGCCCCATCGTTACAGGGTGGCCCAAAAAAGTTAATTAAGCCACTACAGTTATCAAAAAATCATATTAAATTGTATTAAAGCATGCCAATTGAGATTAAATTTCTTCATCAAATTAAAGTATCAATCAAGCACGCGTAAAGTAATCCGTTATAATAAATATTTTGTGCGTGACCTACTTTGCGAATTGTGACGTCAAAAATAGTAATGCCTTACCCGCAAAGTAGTGATACGATAAGTATGCGTCACGTGCGGCAAAATGATGACAGCTCTCCCTCTCATGGGCAATTCAGTTGTTTGGGTAATGACAAAAATTTGGGCAGAAGGGGTTTTTGGTGTTAGTAACATAGCACTGATTCACATAGAAAGGGCACATACCAATTTTGTATTAGAAAATGAGATGGAACGCATAATTGATATTTTCGGTAGTCACATTGGCAGAGACCGTTCTTTCTTCTAGTTTGATTGAATAGCTATAGGCGTCTGTTGATTCCTGTTCAGTTGTATTATCTTGTATATATTCATAAATCATATTGGTACTGTTTTCCGGATCTGAATCTGACATCCCCTTCCTAATCGAACCGTTGACTTATTTACTTG
>Ga0056115_1001290_pt1 | contig 11759 bp, 10 predicted proteins | sample WorMetOlspDAHAB1_FD_77007 | JGI IMG/M metagenome (GOLD analysis project Ga0056115, IMG submission 77007) | Marine gutless worms symbiont microbial communities from Max Planck institute for Marine Microbiology, Germany - Olavius sp. DAHAB.1 ... | reverse complement strand
CTCTAATTCAGTGTTAACAGAATACTTTCTTTTATCGTTATAATTGTTTTTAGGTTATAGCAGACTAATGATAAAGACTTGTACTGTTCACAATGTGCATAAAATTTTACTGTTGAATTATTTTGTTATTAATGAATTTTTGTTGTTACCGTACACTAATGATTGTAATTTATATTATAACAGATTTCTCGAGATAATGCCATTCAGGAAGTACGAGAAGATGTTCTTGCTAAAATGAAAGGTTTGCTCATAAATATGGTTTATGTGCTTTCATATTGTTTGTTTATAATAGGTATTGTTTGAGCAGCTGGTATATGTATAAGTAATTGATACTTATATTTTTTATTATGTTACACTGCTTCTTCTCTGTTAGTAAACACTTCGACGTGACATTTCGTGTCTAAGTGTACAGCTGACGTGATTGTTTTGATGACTAACTTATTTTTCGATTGTAATTACTTGAGTGCTGTACGTTGCAGAAAGTTATCCTGAAGTTGACTTGCAACTGCTAACGGATGCTTTCAACGAATTAACGAAGCAGATATTTCGCGACTTAATTTTTACGACTAATTTGAGGTTGATTTCGTCTTTTCTTTTAGCAGTTATATTGCTCTTTTGTGTCTTTCTCTATTTGAATTTTAGAAGTATTTTGTGCAGTACAAAATGTGGTTTCCGGTGACTCCCAGAGTATGTTGGCATCTGTTGTACTTCTTATGTGTTGCTGCTTTTTATGGATACGTCAGAGAATTCAAAATGGTCAGGCAAAAGTTTGAGAGAAAGCGAGAGAGAAAAAAAACAGACGAGTTCGGGAAAATTGTGGGACTTGTCTTGCCTGGTGAAAAGTTGAATTTTTGCATTTTCCCAGCAATTATTAATGTGATTCGTCTATACCTAATTTCACTGTTTACAGCCAAGGTTTAGATGTACTAAACCATGTGTTATACCATTCGGCTGCAAGCCGGTTAGTGCGCCTACAGCGTATATTTTGATGCTTGCCAGGAAGTCATGGAATTTGTTCCATCTTGAAATTGGCAGCCATGTGTGCCATTTTGTTCACCTCTTTCTTTCAGGCTTTGCAGTTGACAGATTCCGGGTTCAGTTTCTGCCCACTCAGTTCGCGTTCGAGTACAGCCTTGGGCAATCGACACGTTTCTCTGTCATTAAACTGCATCGGCCATAAGGTGGTAAGTTAACGCATCACGCTGGCCATGCGTCACATACTCTGTGGCATATCTACCTATGAACTCAGTGCATAATACAGGCAGATGAGCACTATGTCTCGTACCGTCTTGACAGTGGCGCACGCGGGCCCATCGCTTTGTGGGCCCAAACGAACCCTGTCTGGGGAAGAAAGAGGGGGGGGGGGCTTTTGGAATCCTTGCACATGGGCCCACTCCAGCCTTGCCTTGCTATGCCACTGCGTCTTGAGTTTCACCGTACCAGCTTATATAGCCAGTTTGTGCATTCTGCGTCAAAGCTTTTGCAGTGCTGTGTGTCAGATATAGCTAACTCACCTATTGAAGATGTGTTTGTGGTAGGTGTGATGGTCGACAGTTGACCGATCTGCGGCCAATCACTTGTCAAGTCAGCATGTATAAGCCGCTTCATGGCTCGGCCCTCTTTCAGCGTGGTCAGACGCAGGTCTCGGCTTCAACAAAGTTATTTTGGTCCCAGCCTATTATTTAAAAACTGAGCACTGTGTTTGCAGTATGATGGTCAGGCACGTGAACTTTTTTTGACTGTTAATAGACCAATTTAGGAATTTATTCTTGTATGCAAATCATAGTTTTATTGTATCCGTGTGTCAGCCGTTTTTTTGTCAGTATTCAGTATACCTTTTTGTTGAAGATTCTTCGTCTCAAAAATCATTGGTAATGGAGTTTAGACATTTTTTTAATTGTTTTTTTTTATAGTGGAGTGCAAGCTGCTTTTATTTTGCAATTATGACCTTGCTATTTACAGCCCTACAGCTGTTACGTGACACTGCTGGTGTGTTCCAGGTATTGACAACTGTAACGTTTGACTCGCCTGACAGTGCGGCTAAAGTCGACACTATTTCAGCCATTGTCAGGTGACTTACTGCAAAAACTTTGAATTGCTAAATTTTTCAATAATTTTTTTCCTTATTACCGGCAGCAGTTGAGCGTTTTTGCCTGTCAGATAGCCTTAATCCAAATAAAATTGGGGTCAAAAAAAGTTCATTGCCACCTGGTATACACATTCGAAGTTTTGTGAAATCAGTTGACGCATTCCGACATCAACTGTAACTGCAACTCTAACTGCGGTTAAGAAATTACTGATTTTAAAACGATATTTGTACGTCATAATGTGAACGAAGTCTGCGAGAGTTTGTTGGTGTTCAGTATGACACAGTTTTGCCACTATTATAGGGAATTTTTCATTTTTTTTTGCGGCTTTGTGGGGGATAAGTGGTGGTCTTCCAATAAATATCATCTGGTTACAATTAGTTTTTCTATTCCTTTCCGTTTGCGTTGTTTGAATTGACCCATTAATTCAGTGTCCGGTTTATCTACGTACTTACATGTGGACATTGCGTGAGACATTGCAGAATGTGCTATTGTTGTTCAGTGGCATCAAAGAGAAGAATTTCTTCTTGCATTATGAGGTACCAACCATTGTTTCTGACTTTAAATTCAATTATTAATTTTTCGTCGTCTAGTTTTGATCTGTATGGTAATAAGAAAAGCTAAAAGCAACATTTATTTAGCGGCGATAGTGTCCTTGGATACAGAGGCGCTTGGCGGCGTACAGACTAGGGCGTTCTGAAAAAGATGTGTCTTTAGATGGTAATGTGACGATGCTCCGCATGAGATGTGTTATGTCCATTATTACATTTTTGGTTTAGTACATTTATGAGTTAAATTCACCTATTGCTTTTGTTGGCTACTTTGTAGTTTCCTCCGTATGCGACGAATGAAACCGGAAGGCCCGGAACGCTTGGTCGAAGGGAACTTGGCCATGGTATATGTCAACTATTCTGTCGCTTATTTCGTATCACTGTGCTCTCAATGTGGAAACATTGTTTTGGCGTTGTTGAGCGTGCTGTTCTATGTCTAGTTGGCAGCGTGGCTCAGTAGTTGGCGACATGGCTTAGTGGTTAGGACTCCGGTCTCTGGCCGGTGGACTTCCCACGCTCTGCTCCTTGTCTGTAGTTGACAGGTGCCCACAAAGTACTCTCCGCTGTGGGTCAACTCAGCCTTCCATCCCTTTGAGGTTGGTAAATGAGCAGTAATTCGTGTATTTACATGGATCAGGTGGAGACCTTTAATAACGGTGGACTATAGCTACGTGTGGCTCTATGGCTGTACAGGTCAAAGTCTGTGAGTGTGGGCTTGGCCTGCTGCAGCCTAGGCTAGACGCTCTCCCTGTCTGTGACACACATCACCGTTGAAAGCAAATGCGGCTCTATGTAGGTGAACCCTTACCTTTTACCTCTTTTACCTTTAGTCTGAGCATTGTGAATATAATATACATTTGATGGTATATTGTGTTATGATAGGTGCATTGGCCGAGAAGGCTCTGCATCCAATTATTCCAACGGAGTATCCCTTTACAATACGACTGACAGCTGAAGTGCTTGAATCTAACGGTATGTGTATTGATGGAATATTATTATTAAAAGTGCATTATGAACAAAGAACAAATTGCATACTTTATTCGTCTCCTGTTCGTTGACTTTTCAAACATTAACACTATGCCAGTCTGTTGCGTTGCACTTTGAAATACTGTGTTGGATTACTGGTCGTTTTTTGGCATTTGCAACTTTCTATTGCATCACTACAACTGCTGTGGAATGTTTGGCATAATTTTATGCAGAATATATAATTATCTGTACTTATGTTGTATTTGTTCCTAGTTCATTTGACATAGGATCTCATGGATGATGTCAGTAGTGTGAACTAAAAACGTATTGGGAACAGTGATTGAACAACGTGTTTGAATTTGTTGAGTGAATTGTCCTACTGACGACTATCAAGCAGTGATCATTGTGTGGTGGGATTGTTTGTTTCTGCATTGCGGCTGTTTTAGGTTCATCGTCAATGGCCTCGGCTTGTGCTGGAAGTCTTGCATTGCTTGATGCAGGTTTTCTTACTTTATACTTACTCACTTAGTTGTGTTTGACTTTGGCTGGCGAACTTTTTACTCATGATCTATGATTGACAGGTGACTACTTTGTGTGTAAACTGTGTGCTATGGGTCAGCCAACTCAGCCTTCCATCCATCCAGGGTTGGTAAATGAGTAGTAATCCATGTGTTACATGAAACATGGATTGAAACCATTAAACGACAGACTAGTGTTACGTATGGCTGCAGGCCAAAGTCTGTCAGTGTTGGCTTGGGCTGCGGCCTAGTCTGAACATTGGTCCTGTCTGTGACACACAGCGTTGATGAGGCGGCTTGCAGCGCTGTGCAAGTGCTGAACAGTTACCATTACTTTCTTGCTTATTGCAACTGGCAGCCACACTGAATAACAAGTCATTGTTTTGACTCGTTGGATGTTACTAACTCATGCACCTGTATTGACGAAAGGTTGTCAAGTCTTTCCCGAGTGAGTGAGTGAGTAAAGTTTAACGCCCCACTCCAATGGCTCCGGGTGGCACTTATGTCAAATTCCTCGGCCTCAAGCCACACGCCAGCTGAAGCTGCAGGACCATAGACAGTGTGTTGCATGTGCGCCTGTTTACCTTGCAGCTGGTGTTGGTTCCAAGTTATACTGCTTGTTGCCAGAGTCACATGCTTGAGCGGCTTGCCTGGGGCCATATTCAGCATTGCAGGGGGTGAGATTTGAACCAGTGACCTCCCCGATCATGAGTCCATCGGCCACGACAGCATGCCGAACAAGAACCAAGCCTGAGACCTTTGATCACAAGTCAAGCTCTAACCACTGAGCTCTCAAGCCGTATGTTCTGAAAAAGCGAGTTTTATTCAGCGCACTTCAAGTCATTCAAGCGTATGTTGTATTGTGTACTGGTGTTGTGTGTGTTATATCATTAGGGGTTCCAATTACTGCACCCGTTGCTGGTGTTGCCATCGGATTGGTCACGTGCTGTGATGCGGACACCAGAGAAATTACAGATCATCGACTCCTCACCGACATTTTGGTAAATTGTTTTCTAATAAGTCTTCGTTTTGTGGAGATTTCAATGTTGTTATGCATAATTTGGTGGTCTTGACTTCACGCAACCTGCATCCGCCCTCTTTCCCTAATTATGTTTCTCCATTATGTTGTTCTTGCCAGTGTCCGTGTTATTGCGTTTTGCTGTGAAATACCCAGGACTGTTCTCTGCCATCTATAATGTGCAGCTGCCATTCGTTTCATCATTAAGACTACGAATTTGCTGGTCAGTAAATTTATTTGGCTAGATTGAGTAGCATCTCGGTTCAGTTAACAAACAAGGCCTTAAATTCAAAGGCTGCTTGTTGGTAACATTTCTTGCTGGTTTGATTCTCCCAACGCTTTCAGGGTATTGAAGACTATATGGGAGACATGGATTTCAAGATGGCCGGTACTAAAGATGGTGTCACAGCGTTGCAGGTAATAAGACTGTATTTGTTTTGTGTGATTAGTAACTGTTTTACATTCTGTTTTGGAGTTGAAACAAATGGTGCATGCTGCTGTATGAATGTGGTCAAATCATGTTTTATAATAGCTCTGTAACGTAGCTTATGAAGAGCTTGATGAGATTTTTTTTGGAAGAAGATTTTCTTCGAATGCTTTGAAACTTAAGATTTGCAGCAGGAAGTCGGCAGTAAATGCAGTAGGATAATCAGCATTAAAGCACAAATTCCACCTGGCTTGTCAAGTCTCAACACGACACGTTCGGCGTGTCGAGCCCATGCATTTTGGCTGTGTTTAGCTTGTCGAACAGCACGCCTCAACACGCTTGTCTTGACGCGCTCGACACGTCCAACGTGTCGTGTCGAGATGTGACGTGACGAGCCAAGTGGAATTTGTGCTTAAGTAAGTAAGCAAGTGAAAAGATCGTCTATATTCCGAAATGACAAAGTTGCTGTGCGGAAGCTACAGGGGATTTGAGGAAAGAACGGTTGGTTGGTAGTGGAGCCTGTGTCCAAATTGGATCGGCATTCTGATACTGACGCTGCCAGGATCACTGCCATTCTTCTCCCCCTTAAAATGCAGAATTTATTTCTGAAACCAGCTTGCCAGTTGTTCTGGCATCATCATTAATTGTCGTCATCATTGTTTGAGCTAAGTGGGAAACAGACAGTTGCTATAGAGAAATGAAATACCAGTTTACTAGTTTTGTACAAACTTGCCTTAACCTCAGTAAATTACTCTCTGTGTACTCTGTGTTGGCGGCGTGGCTCAGTGGTTAGGACGTCGGTCTCTTGCTGGCGGACTTTCCTTGATGTATGCCTGATCTATAGTTAACACGTGACCACTTCGTGGGTAAGGTGTCCGCTGTGGGTCTACAGACCAGGCAAACTCAGTCTTCCATCCCTCCGGGGTCGGTAAATGAGTAGTAGTCCATGTAATTACATGGATTACCAGATTACGAAGGTGGAGACCATTAAACGGCAGACCAGGGTGGCGTATGGCTGGTTGGTCGTAGGTCAGTCTGTGGGCCTAGGCTTAGCCTATGGCCTATAGGCTGTATGCCCGCTGTCTGTGACATGAACAGCGCCGCTGCATCTGCGGTATGCGGCTTGTGGCGCTATACAAGTGTTATATGCCTTTGTTTTTCTGGCAACTTTTGCGCTGTATGGGTGTGGTTTTTTTCAGTTGTGTATGTGGTATAAGATGTGGATTTTTCGCTGATTTTTTGGAGTTTTGAAAAGGTTATTCCATGTGGTATGAGGACATTGTATTAGAGCTTTCGAGCAATTAATTTTTGTAAACTGTGATAATCACTGCAGTTGAAAAAAAATTAACCGCACGTTAACGCGTTATTAACGTATTATGTAAGGCAGCATGTGAGAGACCAGGTATATCGTGGATGCCCTTCCCCATACTCCGTCTTAATCGTCTGAAACAGTAGGCCTATACCATACAGCATAGCAATCAGCGACTTGAAAAGTATGGTACGCATGCCATCCAGTCTGTGCATGGGTAAAACGTTGTCCTGAAGGGCATTTGCGATCTCTTGGTGGTGTATTTGCAAATTCCGTAACATTTCTGTAGTATTATTTCAGTAACAGTGTTAATTTTTTGTTATCACGAATCACGATTAAATGTTTAATTGCTCTAATTGTTATGAATGATGCACATATTTCATTCAGTCTCAGTGTCATATGTTAGAGGCACCGTCTTATGCCTTAACATAGGTTTAGTGAGTTTTTTCCAGTTGTCATGTACTGCAGCACTGTGCTGAATTTAGGCCGACATCAAGCTGGCTGGTCTTCCTCTTGCTATAGTTATGCAAGCTGTTCAGCACGCCTTCGGTTTGTACTTAGCACTTATTTATAATCATTTACTTTCACAGGATTTTGATTAATATAATATGTCTGTCTTTGGTCGATGTACTCCCAATTCTTTTAATATTTGTTATTTTGTTAACAAACTTTGAAGGTATATCGACACATTTGTAAAACTCGATGAATGGCTTATACGGTACAGTTAATTTTCAGTACATCCACATGATGCCCTAATCCGGCTGCTGCAGATTGGCATACTGTTAGTTTATGATGGAAATTGCTATTGACTAAAGTTGTAGGGGACCACTGTTCCCGTACCACTCGGACTACAAATTACTGTGTACGTCGCTGTATGCTGTCGCAAGATTTGTACTTATTGTAACGTGTGTGAAGCCATGTCATGTAGAGATGTGATTTCGTTTCACTGTGTAGATGCTAAGTCGCAGATTATCGACATAATGAATGCAACGTTGAGCCTTCCTCGAAGTAATAGTCGGGAGAACCGGCCGATTATTGAAAAGCTTGATGTTCCACTTGTAAAGAGGTCAAAATTTATTGGACTCGGCGGCTTGAATCTGAAGAGAGTCATGGCAGAAACTGGTAATAATGCTGTTCGCCTTGCAGGACTCCCATTGTGATGAGTGTTATGTGTACTCTTGTGTTGAAAATCACTATGCTACATTAAAGTAGGACAGCCTATCTTATTAGAGAGCTGGGTGATGATGCAGAGAGCGGTTTGCCATGGTAAATTCATGGGGACTGGGATGAAAATTCTGGTAATACTGTTGCAGATGGGAATGGTGATTACGCAGTTACAGAATCAGAGTTGAATCGTCATTGAAAGTTACAGTATCCCCTATTACTTTAGAACTACCAGTTGTCTTGACTTCTGACATATTCACGTAAGTTAGTGTGAATTAGTAGAGTTAACGTCCCAGACAACACAGTTAGGTCATTTCGAAGGCGGTATTTAAGTTAGAAGTTATAACGTGGTTGTGGGTCAGCCACCCTCACAGAAAAGCGGCTTCTCTTTGTCAGTAACGTTTGCCAGTTTGCTAGATCTTTTTTATATATGCCAGCTATCTAGTTTGAAAAATGGTTGCCAAAGTGTAACATTCCCATGGAAAAGAGTTGGTGACAAGCTTGTCCATGCAGTTGAACAGTGATTCAAATCCAGACTGGAAAAGCGCCGATATGCCATGCCACACAGCAGCGTTTTCTTATGTGTTTAGGCGTCACAGTAAGTCCTTTGGATGAAACTTCGTATCAGATATTTGCACCGAGTCAACAGGCGATGGACGAAGCAAAAGAAATGATCGATGAGCTTCTGTCGGAAGAGGTTCAGTTTTTTCTTATGTTCTTTGCAAATTTCCTGCTTTGTTGACTACCGTGCGTATGTAAATCACGTTATGGTGGTGCCATTAGAAGTAATTGTTTTATTTTATTAAACGGTTGTTGCGCAATTAACTAGGAAAATTACAAGTAGCTGTTACTAAATATTAATGTGAAATTTAACAATAAATAATTGATGAGCATTTATGATGGCGATAAAAGCATTCACTGCCTGTATCTTTGTTCTTATTTTTGTTGTCTCTGCCATGTGACATGTAAATTGTTGTTCCACTGTAGATTCCAGCTGGTAACATATTGTTTTATCGTTTAGAATATGGGAATATCAATTTTTGTCATCATCTTGGATCAAAAGTCTTTCCTTCGAGTCTTACAGAGTGACCACTTGTCTGGAACACCTAGAAATTTGGGGGATTTTGACACCTGACGGGGGAATTGTCGGGATTTTAGTAAAAGTCAGGGAAAAAAATCTTTTGATCGAAAAGTGGCTAAAACTGTTTATTGTTATTTAGTTACATATTTGCATCCATGCATTGCAGGTATTTAGTACAGGAATGATACGAGTACCACGTAATGTCGGCGGAAGTGCCGCACATCACTGTCTGCCGAGTGGTCACCCTGGTCATAGTGCGGTGTGATTTGTGTGGACGGCCGCATCGGATTTGTGTTGTTAATGCTGTGACTGCATTGTGTATTGGTTAATGTGTTAAAACAGAAAGAACCCGAACTCGAGTTTGGAGCAATATACGTGGCGAAAATTGTCGAAATAAGGCAAGTCTCTGCGTTGTCATGATTTTTCATTGCTGCACGCTGTTCACACTGAACTGTTGATGAGATGTGAGACTTGTGGACTGATGAAGGTGGAATTTTTTTACAGGATTTCTGTCGTTCCTGTCGAACAGTGTTAATAATGTGCATATTGTAAAATACGAAAAGGGCGGGGCAAAAGACAGCGTATCAACCCCGTCATCTTTTATCGAAAATGCACACACTGAACTATATGCATTTTATACGGGAAAAGGCGACTTGCTGAAAAAATGCTGAGGCCAATAGGTGGGCCGCTGCCACGGTGCCCTGATTTTTTCACTGGATGTAAGTGGTTGTATGCATTCTACGCAGATTATTTTTATATTTGCATTTGTTCAACAGGGACTATGGGGTTATGGTTCAATTACATCCAACGATGGTGCCAGTGTTAATACACAACTCGCAGCTCGACCAGAGAAAGGTTGGTTGTCATAATGTTATTTTATTTGTTAATTATTGCAAGAATACATGCGTACATTTTACGGCCATACTCCTAGGTTCAGCTGTCACGGTTAATCGCCATGATTGTCCGGAATCTTTTTTTTTGTTGATCTGTATAACTAGTAGTTATTTGTCAATAAATGTGGTTACAATGCATCACACCCCGCTTATGTTGTGGTCAGTCGACTAGCTGTTGATTGTTTCCGTTATTACTTGTTTAACAGGTAAGCCTTTCGTATCTGGCCACTTATGTCTGCTCACCTTGTGGATAGGTCCATTCGGTGATTGGCGATAAACAGGCGCACCACATGATGCAGTACATCTGTATTTGCTATCTTTTCTAACTGGGAACTCCCGAACCTTACATGGGTCACTATCATAGACATGTTGTGGCTTGGAGGCTTCATTTTCTGGTTCTTTGTGCTTACATTTGAGTTTAACTCCGTTTCAACCACGTGTGTGTTTTAATCTATAGGTCAGTCACGCGAGTGCTCTCGGATTTTCCGTCGGCCAGGACATCTCCGTCAAGTATTATGGCCGAGATCCCGTATCTGGAAGAATTAGACTGTCGCGCAAAGCTATATACTCTGCAGCCAGTGCTGCCATTAAGTCGCTGCACGATAATTCCTAGCTGTACCGTCGAGCAGTTTATTTGCACCGTGTCCATATAAGCAGTGTAATGAGTGGTCAGTCGCTTTCGGCGTGAATGGAAATCCAACAGTTACTTGGGTGTTCAAAGCCCCATCTCAGCATAGTCGAGACTCCAGTCAGAGCCACGTCCACATCTCCACACTGGGTTAGGGTTAGGACTTCACTCTGTGTCCACACTATATGGTAGAGACACAAGGAGTGTGGACCAACCTGATGAAAAGTTATAACTTTACCATAGTGTGGACATGTGGACATAGCTCCGTCTGAAGCCTGTGTATTTTAACCAGTTTGGAATAATTGAGAACTTTGATATGGGGAGGATTTCCAACTGGAGATATTACAAAGGCTATTGTCTGCATTTGTATCCACAGTTTGAATAGAGACCAATGTATTTTACTAATTTATTCATATATTCAAAACCATAGATATAGATTGTTAAATATATCTTTCAGTTTATTGCATGTAAAATATTCTATGTTTAGTTTATTTCACAAAAGATGTTCAAGAATGTTTTATGGTAAATTCAACAGTTTTGTCTGATATTCAAGTTTTAGTATTAAATATAATTAATGAACGAATTCGTCACTCACAACATCGAATATCAAGAACAGAGTATTTCACGATACATAGGATATATTTAACAGATATATCTATGATTTTCATATATGAATAAATTTGGAATTGGTCTGTTGCTACCTCGACTGGCACCATCGGTAAGGCAGAAATTATTCCATTTTAGTTGTTGTGTCTGCGAACTAGCTATCGGGGATAATTGTTTGCTTGGCCACATGATCTGAGGCGTTCAGTAGGCCTAATCCACAACAGCTACCAAATAGCATTATTATCCACTTTTTGGACACGGTGTAATGGAGTGTTGTGTTATGACTAGCGTCAGTGCGTCCACAACTATCAATCTGCAACACAGGGTATCAGAAATGGGTTTGTCATTTCCTAAATAGTTGTGGACTATGAATTTTTATGCCTGTGAACTCTTATAAATGGCTGTCAACGTATTGCATGTTGCTATAAATATATTTCAGACACAGTACTTGGTGTACTTCCAGAGTCGCAAGGAATGGAACTCGCTATAAAGGCAGTGTGAAAGATACAGT
>Ga0056115_1001289_pt1 | contig 11763 bp, 8 predicted proteins | sample WorMetOlspDAHAB1_FD_77007 | JGI IMG/M metagenome (GOLD analysis project Ga0056115, IMG submission 77007) | Marine gutless worms symbiont microbial communities from Max Planck institute for Marine Microbiology, Germany - Olavius sp. DAHAB.1 ... | reverse complement strand
TGTTAACTGTGCCCATTGAAGAGGTAGCACGTTGCCAATATAAAACAGTTCTGATAATATTCCCTCTTAACCTCCAGACAATCACCATAACTTTAGATGTTGTCAAATGGAGGTGAGGGGGAACATCAGGGAAAGGGCAACTTTTTGTGTATTGTATAATGTTCTTTGATGATAATTATAGGATTGTGTTTATTTAAATTATCTCTTCATTTCTACCGTGTTCGTGCTGTATTTTTGCTACGACATGGTGATAAAAAAGTTTAGCAAATGTGCATATAGTCCTAGGTTTTCGTTTTATTGCACTTAACCGCGTTTTTGTGCTGGACAACCTCATGCATATCAAACTGACGATGCGATGAGTAACGTCATGACAGTTTAAAATGATGTATAAAACCGGTATTTTGCAAAACATTAAAAGTTATGCGTTAATTCTTAGAATGTACATTTCACCCGAAAACAGGATTAATTTGGGACAAAAAAATGCCAACGAACTCCGTATGCTTTTCTGCGCAAGGTATACATAGTGTTTGTTCAAATAAATGTGTAAAAGTGTTCTAGTTATGCAACGATTAAACAGGCCTACATTGGAAGTCGTTTAGTCATATTGGTACACGAAAACCAAATAAAATATCAGCTCTCCAGCAGACCACGCGACACGCCAGTCACTCTCAAATAGGCTGATTGAGTGCTCGTCAGTTCATTACGTCTCAATCCGCGACTGTTCGCGCAACACTGTAACGCACAGCGGTTTCTGCGCTTGTGTTCCTTTGAATATTTGAACTTGGGCGATACTAGTGCCACGCGTACGGGCCACCGCAGTCTCCTTAAGTCGTCAGGTGTCGCGAAGGAACTTCGAGTGGAGTTAGCTGGAGGCGATGCCGGATGGGGGCGAGAGACAGAACGGGACGGTGGAGGAAGGAAGCGGCAGGCGGGCGAACGGGCCGCGCAGTGTCCTCCGCGCCGCTTTTTGATGACGGTCGTCGGTGCACTGCAGCTGAACGGGTTGGTCGATCGAGAGGGCGTCTAGCCGTCTAAATTAAGAAGCGATCAGCCGGCGAGCGTCGGTCGGTCGGTCGCCGGTCACAAAGACAAATATTTGCCTCGGAGCTGTGCGAGGCGCGGGCACATGCAACGACGACACCCGCGTTTACTGCAGCGTCCGGCCACCGACGCCGCTGACCTGACACACGCCGAGCAGTTACGACCGCATCGGCAGCACAGCGTGAGGGCGAGCGACTGCGACGTGGTTTTAATAACAGGCGAAAAGAGTAACATCGCTGGACCAAATCCCGAGCTCAGTTTTCCTGCGCCTTCAAGAAGTTTTACGTTAACTGTTGTTCACTCAAATTATTTTTAATTCACCATATATATTTTTTGGCCTTTCTATTTCTCTTTGACACCAACGGGATAAGAAAAATTCTAGTGAAATAAAACCTCTCGGAACATAACCTGCTATGCCAATTATGTACATAATGTAAATATGTACATATAAATATGTAAATTTATGTAAATAATGTAACGCGATTAATTGATTTACTGTATCATGGTTAAATTATTTTTGGCATATATTAAATATTAATTAATTTATCTTTGTATATACTTGTCTCTGGTGAACATAAGTTGGGCAACAATTATGACCAAAGCGGACGAAATATGTGCCGAATAATTAATAGGCTAAATAACAACTTTACAAGTCCGAATCAGCAGTCTTCCGCAAACGGAAAATTTTGTTTCATCGTTTAACTTTGGTGTGCTCTATTTCATCATATCATATCAAAAAGTCAAAATTACGGCGACGTAAGTGCCCGAAACACAAGAAAGGCGCCTAACAATGTGCAAAAGCTAAAAATCGAAAAGCTATAATAAGCCTGGGTAAAGATAAATGTTTTCAGTTGGCGTTTGAAAGTGCTAATAGAGTCAGCTCGACGAAGTGGTGACGGCAGCCATAATCTACACCGAAAGGTTCTTATGCTTCGTTTTCGTGTTATTCTTAACCGCAAACTTATACTGTACTGATCAGAAACAATACACGAACGCTTTCGCAATAAAACGTATTGAAATACACGCGGACAGGCATGCACAACGTAAGAATAGGCCATATTTACAGCTACTGCACACTTGCACAAATTATATCAACTTTGCAAAGTTCGTTCGTTTTGTATAACCAAAGTCAATATTTAGAAATAAAAAGTAGATGCTGAAAATGACTATGTTCTGTTGAAAGCGTTTGAGCTCGTGTATTAAATATTCGTGTCGTAGTGATTATGTGTTATTTTTGTTTTTTTTTCGTAGTTGTATTTCACTCTCGCTGTTCATGCTATGCTGCCGTTTCTGGTGAATAAAGATAATAATAATAATAATAATACAAAATTTATAAAACGCCATAATGCCATTAGGCGGCTATACAGAGGCGCTGGCGGAACAGGCAGTGTAGTTAGCAGAAAGCAGTATAAAACATGCGAGTTTTAAGTCTGGATTTGAACGTAAGAGAAATTCACAGTTTAACACAGCAGGTGGCAGTGAGTTTTAAGTCAGGGGTGCGGCAGTGTTGAACGATCGTCTGGCGAATGATGTCCGTCGAAATGGCACGCACAGCAGTGGGACGGATGACGATCGCGTGTTGCGTGCGTTGGTGCGCAACGAGATGTGCTAGTTCAGATACTGTGGGTATGACGTCTGCTGAGTCTTGAACGTCAGGACGGCCAGCTTGTAGTTGATGCGCTGTTCAACAGGCAGCCAGTGCAGCGTCTGTAGCAGCGAGCTGACGTCTGACCGCCGAGGTGCTTGTAGAACGATACGCGCCGCGTTGTTCTGGACTCGCTGGAGTTTCTGAATAGTGCCGGATGGAGCGCCGTACAGCACAGAGTTGTAATAGTCGATTCTCGAGAGAATCAGGCTGCATGCAAGCATCTGTGCTAAGTCCAGCGCCAGTAGATGGCGTATGTGGCGGATCGCTCGCGCGTGGTAATTGTATGATCGTGCTACGGCTGACGCGTGGTTATCGAAAGTCAGGCGACGATCGAGAGTGACACCGAGAACTCGCATCGAGTCTGCCACGGGCAGGTCGACATCAGCGACTGATACAGACGTCAAAGACGAATATATAGCATACTAGGGGTCCACTGATGATGCACTATGGAAATCGACGCGTTGACAGCGCGAGTATTTATTCCTTTCATCAAGTTCCGCATATGCATCACATCATTCTTTGATCATCCGTTTCACAAACGATCCGTGGCGTTTTGCGGTAGGCGGACGACTGCACTTGCCGATGCGTTTATAACCCGAACAAAATGAACCTGCCGGCGACGTGAAGATAATACCAGAAACCTCGACGCAACCGGGCGATCAAAAGACGCGGCTGACAGTGCACACAGAGTCGCGCGCGATCAGTCAACCTGGAAGCCGTTTCTGCGTCTGGCGAAGAGAGAGGGAGAGAGAGAGAGCTGGGACGCTGCCGCCTGGTCCAGGTTTCATCTGTCGAAGGGGGCGGATCGCCGCAGAGAAAGAGACGTCCGGTCACCGCGGATCAGTGCCGCCGCCGCCGACTGCTCGGCTCGGGTGCCGACAGATCAAAGCGTCGCGTTGCAATTAGCTTCACGCAATAGCAAGCAGTGGAGCAGCGCCACGCAACGTCTTCCACCAGCATCCCGCAAACCCTATAGCTAACCGCAGCTGCAACAACAATGAATGCTGGCTACCCGACGAAAGAAACATCTATTAGCTGGAGCCACAAACAGCGATTTTATTCATTATCGGCAGATATCCTGACGCTGGAGAGCTTTTACGGCGCCCAGTTATTAATCATTCATTTAGCCTTAACACGTTTTGTTCCACGTCAAGCTGCGTGACAGACGTAACCTTCCTAAGACTTGATCCGTTACCAATCCCCTGAGACAAGACGTAGACGTAGACGTAGAGAGTTGACAGGCGCAGGTTGAAGAACCTCTTTGCCCGCCTCTCAAATACACACTGTAAGTGCAAAAAAAAACAAAAAAAACCAAAGGTCTGTCTAAGAGGGCTTATATCCGAGGAAGCAGTAGGTTACAGTACATCTAGTAAGAAAAGATATACAGGATGGCCCTAAAAAAGTAAGCCACTATCAAGTTATCAAAAAATTGCGTCAAATCGCATTAAAGTCTGCCAATGAGATTAGATTTCTTCGTCAAATTAAAGAAATGATCAAGCACTATAATATTATCCGTCGGTATTAATATTCTCTGAGTGACCTACTTTTTGACGTCGATAACTATGACTGATCTACAAAGTGGCGATATGCGTCACATACGGTAAATGATGTCAGCGCTCCTTCTGACATCAGCTTGATTTAGCAAGTTGTGAATTCCATTCCTAAACCCTCTATTAGATGGATATTTGTGTAAAAATGTTTTTGATTTCCATATTTTCTTATTTTTCTTGTTTCTAATCATGATTTTGTCATATACATTGATTTCACCCATGCCGCTGCTTCAAACACTACAACTAATGACGTCACAAATTAGGTCACACATAGAATATTTAATAAAAATTTATAATATTTCTATTTTCATTTTAGACTCAAAATCGATGATAACTGTAGCCGCACTGGTGGTTTTAATACGATATAATGCTGATTCTTGTAAGTGGCTTACTTTTTAGGCCACCCTGTACAATGTGGACAATTACTACATCGATCGGCATGAACTGTCTTTGGCCGACATCGCACTTAAGTCCCATCGCCCATGCACGTGCTATTCAATGATCAAAACAATAAATGAACACTTTTATTGCAGTTGCTGAAACTTCGCATAAACGTGCAGACGTACAGTAGGCCTATCATTACGCCACATACATGGCCAACACTGTAATACTACCAACGGGGGTATATGTTGACTAATGAAATTACACAAGTTTTATTCACCAGAAACCGATAGCAAAGCGAGAATGGTTTAATTACAAGATAACACCACTGGCAACATGCAGGTGTAAACCACCGTGGGCGTAGTATAAAATTATTTTTTAAAATGTAGGCTCTACATGTATATTTCTGTGTGCTGACCGGTGGATGGAAGCAAACGAATTGCAGGCGGCGTCTGAACGTCTCGTCGATGGTAGCCGTTCACAAGATCTGTCATTCCCGACGACTCGGCTGCAACGCTGCCGCAGTTACTATGTCGACCCGCGAGCAAAGTCGTCGCTTTTGTCGGCGTCACGCCGGACTTCTGAGAACGTGCATCTTCGACGACCTCGTTGGCCAGCCCACCACCGTCGCCTTCGTCACACGTACTTTCGTCCTCGTCGTTGGACTTTTTCACCAAAAATGACCGCGGCATTATCAGCAGAGTGCAGGTGTTATCGTGAACGTTTTCACACGCGCCACCGCAGAGCAGTCGGCCGTCGACGCAAACACTTGTCGTTTGATGAACCGAGCGAAAGGTAAACTGCTGACAGCGGGAGTCCCGGCGCCTGGCGCACTTGCCTTCCTGGCCCGCGTACGAAGGAAACTATTCGCAGCCGGCCGGGCCGTTGCCGTGGTCCAGCCCTTCGTCCGCCACGGAGGCCGCCGCCTGTCGGCAGCCGTAGCTACTAAACGGTAAACGTCGTTTCTCTGTCAGCGTGAAATATCGCCAATGGGGCAAGTCGTCGGGAGCTGTCCACTGGTTGTCATTCATTCCACGCAAGCCAACAAGTAACCAGCGTCGTGCTGATCCATTGCTGTTTTTATTGTAATGTAATGTAATTAAGATAATTTATATAGCGCTCTCGAACGGTACAGACCAGGGAGTATGGTACAAACCAAACTCCCTGGTTCAAACTATTACGAGAGCGCTTAACATTGTCATTATTCACGTTGTCACGACCAGAATGAGAAAGCAATAAGAAACGATTTAAGTTCCTTTCCCGCTTGTATGTCTGTGCGTATATTTTTGCTACCCCTTACGGCGAATAAAAGTTTGTCAAAGTTTTTTTTAATTCAATAGTCCTCATTTCAGAATGATAATGATAAATTTCATTTCACAATCACGTGGTAGCACCAGATAAAAACTAGAAAAACGACTGAAATTAAATCAGTACATAATAAAATAGAGAAATGATCAGTATATGAATGACAAATAATACGCAATAACAGTATTAACGACGGAGATCGATTTGAAAATATCCAATAGCGCAATGTACGATCATTTAAAAAAAAAGGAAAAAGCTACATGTTACTTTCGTAACTGTTGCATTTTTATGTCTCTGGTAATATCGCAAATTTGGCACAATGTGGTAATCATTTGCTAACGTCTCAAGGAAATCGAAAAGCTCAAGGTTCATAGTCGTAAGCAGTCAATATGTGTTGTGCTAATGCTCCCGAAAAAGTGAACAATATCGTCTAACTGATCACTATACGAATGCGCTATATGCTTCACATTGTCGATGACCCTACAATATTATTGGCGTTTCTAGATTTTTTTTAAAATTTAAATCGTTATAAAATACACAATAGTGATAAAATTCGTTCCCTGTCCACTGACTGAAATAAATAATCAGCGATTGTGGTTGAATGTTTTAACTGTCTTTAGGTTTGCTAAGATGCTTAAAACTAGCACTGTATAAACCTTCGTCAGACATAAACAGGACTGATGAGTGAATGTGAGGTGTACACGCTCGAGACATGCAGACTAATAAATGTCAATAGCAGCGACGCGGTGTATCATTTTTGTCAAAATTTTGCACCTAGGACGTGTCTATACGTTCAGTGACTGGTCGAGAAATGGTGCAGAAAAAAAAGAACTGCACAATGGCGTCGCTGTCGAAACGGCGTCGGGGCTTGACAGATGTTCGTTGGCAGCGCACACCGTGCCCGTAACAAATCTGTTTCCGTAGAGCAGGCGAAGAGACGTCAGCGCAACTCGACTGAAAATAGACGCAGGCCGCAGTAGCGTTTTGCGCTTTGTTTCGGCGGTGAGCGGGCGAGCAACGCTCCCTCGGTGATTTCACGTCGTTTATCTCTGCTTTCGCGGTCGACGCGTGCGTCGCTGCGGTGACTCGGGCCGGCGGTCACGAGTCTCTCGCCTCTCGGCGGCGGCGGCGCGGCGGCGATGGCGGCATCGGGGAGATCATCGGGCACCATCGTTTCGCTTTCTTCCGGCTGCCGATGCCCGTTTGCCTTTGTGCCTGGCGCCCTCGATTCGCGGTGAAAAAAAGACGCCGGACAAATCCCCACCTGGACAAACACCCAGCACAAAATCGTACACGCGTGAATGCTTACAGAAACACAGCGTTGAAAACACCACATTGCAGACAATGACAGGTGATGTCTTACGTACAGTGTCGTTCAGAAGTAGCTAATTACTGTAGTAGTTTCATAGTTTTTTGCTTGTCGATGGAGAACGCGCTAAACATTGGGAGGAATGTCCTGGAAGGGATATGTAGTGTGCGAAAGAGAGAGAGGGTGGTTCTGTCGGGGCGGGGGAGGTTTGTCCGGTTACCGGCACCTCTCGCTCGACCCTTCTCCGTCCGGCTCCCATCTACAACCATCTCTTAATTATCGACAGCGCCAGCCACACCTGCTGACCGAGCTGCGGACGGATGGGCGCGCGATCCACCGGCACGCGTCGACATTTTACACTGGGAGCAGGTGCGCTCGTCGAGGTCGTGGGAACCGGGCGAGCGGTCGGTGCGGCAAGGCGAGGCGGGCGGCGGGGCGTACGGCGGCGGCCGGCGACGATGAGGCGGCGATGATGGGGAAGATGATGATGCTGATAGCCGGACGGACGGACGGACGGTCGTGGGCGGTCCGCGCACCTGTCTCCGCTCGTCTTTGCTGCCGCCACACGCCACCGAACCCGACGAACACCCGCCTCGCACTGTCTACCTTGGAACGGCGATCACGTGCATCGGCGGCGGTGCACCCACTGACGAATACGGCACCGGACGTTCGCACTTCAAAATGGCGCATTCCTCTTCCGGCTGACTTCCGCCGCGCCTGTTGCTACCGACGCCGCGTGACGTAACCCCCCGTGTTGTGTTTGACATTTGGCGCCAACGAAACAACACTAATGACAAGAACAGATCACGAGGTCGTAACACTCACTACACGATAGAACTGGTTTAACTCGAGGATCCGCCAGTAGCATTTCCGGTGTCGGGTTCTTTGCCGTACCGTTTAAGTTGAGTTACCGACGAAGCAGGGCAACAGGAGGACTATACTTAGACTACTGCGTTTCATGACAATGCAACCTGTATTCATCGTAAATCGATCGGAAAATAATGAATTGGCCTATCATGAATTGTTTTCAGCATGTGGATAGTTGTTCGCCCTTTCCCGTTATTGACTTTTTAAAAATTTTCATTTACAATGTATTAATATTGTAAATAAAAATAATCATGTTCAGCAGTTATATTGTCGCCCGTCAGCGTGTATACGCACGAATATAGCCACAATGTCGATAACTTGCGCGAATATTTGTCTGTGAATATGCCGAAAAGTGGTCACTGTTGTACATTGTATACTAATTATATTGACGGGGCCCCCCACTTTCAAATTCGTTCTGGCGTCACTGATTATATTTATTTTACTTACTATTTTTGAGGCTAGAAGACACCTCGTATGTTTTCGGCATCCGATGTGTCATATCTGAACAAAGTACATATCCGAAATGTATTTTCTGTATTCGGCGTCGATGCGCGTTTAAACTGTAGGTTTCATTTGATAGATAAATTCGTGGCCGCCTGATGAAGATGAAAAAGTACGGAACACGCAGCATGACTCCTCGCACTCATACAAGTGTACGATATGTGATAATACTGCACTGATAGTGAGAGCGTGACCTTATCATGGGTGACGATGTGTACATGCCTCCTGCCTCTCAGCACAGATGCAGCACAAGCGCTTACGTTACGGACTATAGTCTACTGTCTACCGCAGTGTTCGTGTGCTGATGCTGCTGCATAATGCGGACATATTATAGGCTACAGGGTGGCCCAAAAAGGAAGCAACTATCAAAAATTATCATTAAATCGTATTAAAAATCGTCTGCGAGGCGAGTGAGTGAGTGAGTAGAGTTTAACGCCCCACTCGACACAATATAGGTCATTTCGGAGGCGGAAAAGAGTAATTTTATGTGTGAACTAATTTGTGACATCATCAGTTGCTGTGTTTGAAGCTGCGATACGGGTAATCAATGTAAATGATAAAATCATAATTGTAAACCGAAAAAAAAGAAGAAAATATGGAAATCATTTTTTACATAAATCTCCATCTAAAAGATGGTGTAGGAATAGAATTCACAGCTTACTAAAGTGAGTTGATGCCAGAGGGAGCGCTGACATCATTTACCGTATGTGACGCATAGGCCCTATCGCTACTTTGCGGGTCAGGCGTAGTTACTGACGTCACTAATAGATCACGCACAGAATATTTTATACCAACAGATAATATTATAGTGATGGACTGATTCTTTAATTTTACGAATGAATCTAATTTCATAGATAGGCTTTAATACGATTTAAATATTTAACACGATTTTTTGATAATTTGGTAGTGTCTACTTTTTTGGACTACCCGGTATAGGCCTGTATCATTCCATCATAGATTTGACGTTACTGATATATCCCTCACACACGCGCAGTGATATCGAACAGCTGGTTTGCTGCAATTCATTCTAATCATCAGTATAGTCTTATCCATAAGTATCGCCGCTTTCTTTCATAACCACAACACTTATTGCAGACTGCACGCCGTGCACGCGTTACCCGTTTAACAATGTAAGCGAAAATGTTGATTTTAGCGTGTTTTGGAGCGAAATACTTCGGAACGACGACGACACTTTTCGGAGCCATTTTAGTTTAAGTTATTTGATCCAATAAAATTATTCGCAAAAACTATTTCCACAAAGTTAGGCTTATAAATGTGCTATGTCTATTTTCTCTTAGTAGGACCTATAAGTAAGATATGCGTGCGGTCAATCTCGCTACAGTATCAGTGACGATAACTGTGAACTGTGCAGTTTTTCATTCAAACAAGCAGTTTTGTACAAACTTCGTTCAAAAAGTTGCTGTCCTGCATTTCTGTTCACATGGGTGAAAATAACGTTGTCCTATATATTGTAGTTGCCACGTCATCTTGTCTGGATAGTATGTTGAAACAGTGTAACATTTTGCCAATTAGTGCCAAATGTTGTGTGTGGAATATCAGTTACATCACCTCTAGATCGAAATGAACCGGCTGCGAATAACCTTAATGTTGGATTTTTGTTTCAAATTTTCGTATTTTTACAATTTTACCTTACGATATGTGATAATGCTGGGTTATACCCACAACAAGGCGACATCGTCTGTGCTCAATTTAATGTTACTGCACTTGCGACGACATGCACTAACGGGGCAAGATGTCTGCTGCAACAGTCGTAATAACAAAGAATTGATCGGTGCTGCTGCCGAAGCTGCTGCCGCTTCGTTGTTTCGATGATCGCTTCTGGCCTTTCTGGTTACTGGATATTTAGGCCTAACAAAAGTGTAAAAAAACAATAGCTTTTCTTTGACAGAATGGATGCTAAATATAGTGAATTAAAATATTACCGACTTACTGCAGATATTTTAGGCTTTTAGCACGTCCAAACTCTGAGGTTGTGCTAATTATACAAATCGCATATAGCCTATACATATTTCTGAATAAATTAGGAAGTCGCATTAACTTTGGCAACGATGCATAGGCCTATGCAGTGTGTATGTGTTTCGTGCATGTAATTTTTTTTGTTTTTAATTCTGATTAGCTGAAAAAGTGAAATACTCCTTTGTGAGCGACCTGTATGCCGTTATATACTTGGATTTTAGCGTTCAGTCCAACTATGGCGACGTTTAGGGGCCTAATGCAGAAGGTCGTACGGCATATGCTGTAAAATACATTATACACTACTCTAACATGGTTACTAATCACATTCACAACTTGATAAGCTCATGCATCTCATTTTTTTGCAAGACGCCGAGTTAATTCGTTAACGCGTTTTATACGTATAGACCTATTTAAAGTTGACGGCTTTCATACCATAAACTGTTTTTTTTCAAGTATGATAAATTTTACAAATTTACCAAGTGGTTTGTACGGCGTATGAACATATTTTAGGCCTACCTCTACTTTGTATCGTCTTCGCGACTGCTGTTCACTGCATGTTTCACACCGGCCAGGAATGTGGTAAGTTTTGTGACATCACTGAAGTGGGTGGGTCGGATAAGTGCATAAGACCTGCAACCACCTGTCCGAATAACTCTGCACATCACCTGGTGCCTTTTGCTTGACGCTGCCATGCGCTGAACTCATCGATGGCGTCAGCTGCAGCTGCTGACGCTGGTGTTCGCAAGCATTGCAGTAAATTCGCCGTTAGTCGGCATCGACAGTTGTCGTCCAACTTGTCGTCATGTTCCGATACACCTGTGCGGGTGGAACTGACGGCGCCTCAACTCAGCGATTACTAATCGTGGAAGAATTTTTCCACCGCATGGCAATGCCCCCGTATTCCTGACTTCAAAGAACAATGGCGGATAGGGCTATTGTGTAAGTCGTGTCTCGTCTGTTGCCAAGTTGAGGAATTCAGCGAATGTCGGTGACCATCATCTGCCCGTGATCAGTCTAGTCCTGCCGGAGACGTCATGCTTTCACTATATGCTACCGGACGAGCGCGATCCCTCTGTCACGGACAGACTGCGACATCCAAGACACTTTAAAATTTTGAAATCTAGAACTGTTACATTTCAAAATTCCTTCATTCCATATTCTTTAATTCATTATCTCTAGGCTTA
>Ga0056115_1001288_pt1 | contig 11766 bp, 5 predicted proteins | sample WorMetOlspDAHAB1_FD_77007 | JGI IMG/M metagenome (GOLD analysis project Ga0056115, IMG submission 77007) | Marine gutless worms symbiont microbial communities from Max Planck institute for Marine Microbiology, Germany - Olavius sp. DAHAB.1 ... | reverse complement strand
CATTGCTGCTCTCATGTTGTGATTGAATCGAATCAATCAATCGGAACTTCTTAACGTGGCTAAAATAACAGATGTTAGTACAAAGTCCACGGAAGCGAAGTCGGTATATGAATAGTTAAAGCAGAATACCTGTAAATGATTGGTAGAACAAGTATGTCTAAATCGGTAAAGGGGGAGGATGACTGAATATCAGGAGGCAGGCTGTTCTTGGAGAATGGATGCAGCAACTGGAAACGAACGTCGGCCGACAGTAGCTTGACGCTAAGCCGGAACCTGCAGCCGGTGTAATGAGGATGAGCGCAGACGATGACGACCAGGCAGATCAGCATCACAAACTAGCTATTCCATGTATGACGGAGACAGACGGTTCAGTGTTCGAAACGCCATGACTGCAACTTCATAGTCGACTCGTCGTAAACACAACCAGTAACGGACTGCAAGGGCGTCAGTGATTGAACACACGGTAACGGACAAAACACCGGAGTTGCCACAGCAGTAGTGACTCGATGGCAACAGGACGATTCGCGGAGAAGCGAATTCGCGGTTAGTGAATTGCGAACTAATCACTTAACTTTGCAGAGATATCCACTAAAATTGTGACGGAAAATTTGGATTAGATGTGCTTTTTAAAGTTTATATACAGTCTAGCAATTGACTGCCTGCAGCCGCGAATTGGTTTACTGTAGGCTGAACGTAAATCGTCTAAAAAAACTAACTTCACTCAGAATATAAACATCTTTATTCGTCAGAAAAAAAGGTAGCAAGCACATACACAGACAATCAAAAAAGCAATAGAAAAAAAATAATTACTAATTACTGATATGAAATAGGCTCCTATAGGCCTATAATAAAAAGACAAACGAATAAAGACAAATTACCAACAGATAGGCCCCTGTAGCCATACAACTAATACCAGCGCAAGGCATGTCACTTATTGAAATGACAACTATATGAAGCGGATAGCAAGATATTGAGTTGCTGTCGTACAGTCGTACTGAAACCTTTTCGCAATAAGCAGAAAATAGTCGTCGCAGCCAGCCGCAAACCTTGGCCTCATGCAGCGACTAACACTTCTTTAATTGACTGCTTTTATCTGCATGGTTCTGCACGCCGCATGTGCCGAACAGGTCCGCTCTTGTAGGCTATCGCTGTGCTGACACGCAGCGTCTGGCGTAAGCCGAAGCAGAAGCTACTTTCTGGAGAGAAGCCTCCCATTCAAGCAAATATTAAGTTTGTCCGCACCCGGTGTTGTCGCATTGTCGTCACCAAATTGAAGGACTTTGAGGTCGCAGACAGACGCGTCCGACTAACACAGGCAATCTCGGAAACGATTGAAGAGACACGTGTCCGAATCAACTTCCAACATTGTTAGGCCTACGCATCTTAACTATTCCGCTATCGAACTCGTTTTACAACCGTAATGTAGTTTAACACACTATGGCATTGCCGCACTGCCCTTAACTTCAACAACCTTTCACACAAGCTTGCGTCAATGGAGCCGATCTTTTGTAAATCGTTCATCAATCAGTCAATTAGTAACTTTTTGTAGTAGTCTAATAATAATAATAATAAAACGACAATTTGCTAAGTAATCAAGTCTGGGCCTACTGCAAGGTCAGTTGAAGGCTAACTACAGAATATAGCTTGAACACAGTTTCAGTCGATGCCGGAATGAGTCGGCGGATGATATGCTGAAACAGCATTGTAGGGAATGCAAAATTGCAAATCTTTTACACTCGAAATAGCCGAATACAGAAGGGTTCACAAGGCCTATAGGCCTACGTTTTCCGCGTACATATATAGTTAACTTGCTGACTTGTAACAGTAACTACCCATCTTTGTTTTCAATATCGTAGTAGTCTATAATGTCACGTAAAAAATAATCACGCAGACGAACTAATGAATTAAGGAAATGATGCATTAGTGTCTCATGTACTAGAGCCTACAGGAAGCCACGTCGTCGTGAATCAAGCACGACAGCGGAAAGACAGCTTAGGGAAGGCAGCGCATCGCTCCTTATCCACACTCACCTCTATACTAGCTCGCAGAGCGTTCGATGTACCTCCCCCCACCAATTCCCTTTTCCGACCAGAATTGAATTTGTCACAACCGGGCGTAACGGCTGTAATGCTTGGCAAGCCGAGTCTAACAGCCATTTCCTCCCGCCCCACACAGCGCCTTCCCTTGCGGTCATCTCATCCGACAGCTCCTGTCAGCAGGTGCGCGCTCATCTGATGCTGCTTTTAGGCGAGTTTTAGTTCACGGAGCAGGACGCCTAAAATTAATCGACGCGGAAGGACATGAAACGGGATGTTAACTAACGGAATTCGTTGTGAACTTGGTTTTCGGCTAAAAAATAGTTGAACAAGAAGCTCATGCAGATATCGTGGGCTAACGCTTAAGTCAACAGGTGACTTGAATGAATTCGATAAAATCGAGATAAAGCAATTAGAAACTTTTCTCCGTAATTTAAGACTTTATACAGTTACAGCCATTTTATGTCCGAGCTTTTAGAGTTAGAAACAGAAAAGAACAGACGGAAATACACACGACGTAACAGGACCAGAAGAATTATGAGACCCAACATGAAATGAATAGGCCTATTTTATTGCTAAAATGTTTTACAAAACACTTTCGGACAAAACTGATTTTTGCGACAATGTCTGTGTTGCTTCAAAAAATAAAAACGAACAATTGAATAAATGTGTGCAAGACATAGGTGTACGTGTGAATACAGGTGTGTAGTTGAAGTGTCAGACAGTTGGTCACCAGGACATGTGGTTATATCTTTCAGATAAAAGGTCACCCAGACAGCCGAAGAAAAGCATAACTTCGTAATTGCTTTTTATACAACAAGTCACTATAAGACCTACTTTGTGGTGGTGTTTAATGTTAAAAAAATATTTGTAACATTTCCATTTCTAAATCATTTGTGTCTGTATTGATATACAAGACTTTCCCACGGTCGTTCTGTATATGCTGTGATTCATGTCTGTAAACAACTTTGCCCCTAGTAATAACATAACAACTGCATATTGTCGACTTTAATGTGCAAAAAAACTGACAATCTAACAACACGGTAGTACAGGCAGTTATGCTCTATAAACTACGCACAATATTAAAGGATTTTCTGCCGCCGCTGACTCTGGTAACTACCCTACTAACAGTTGTCAGAATGCTGATGCTGTTGTGCTGTCTATACTCAGCACCTCACGACAGCGGCTCGCGGATACCTTGCAATCTCCATTCGTATCCCTTTACAGGGATCAAAATACCCGACTGTCGTAATATTAGCACTTTCATCTGTACTGAATGTATGCTATCATATGTTGTTTTCATTGGCGTTGGCGTGACCTTTTGTCTAGGAGGCGATCAAATGTCCGTTTCCCGTTCAGATGCATGGTGCACACATTACACGTTGATACACAATGTGCTGTATGCGTCTACTAAGTAGTTTGCTCAGCAAATAGAATCCATATAATATACGACAGAGTCGATGCAAATGTGGTTTGATAGCAATAACCTGTATCAATCAACCGTACCATGAAACAAGATAAAAAAAGCAAGAATTAAAGTACTTACTGTCGGTTTTTTACAGAAATTTTTGATTATGGCGATATTTGCCAATTTTGGGGATGTCAAGGCGCCAAAGACTCCGAGGTCGACAAACTGGGGGCTTGAACCTTGGCGCTTTGGTTGTACTGGGTGTACTACTATTAATGGGGGTGTTCATCTTTCAATAAGGAAATGTAAATGAATCCTGCTTACTGTAATGCGTATTGCATGCAATTATCAGTAAGAAACGCTGTGCATTTAGAGTCGTTATTTGGATATGCTGTTTATGTTTTTGCCGCTATACACAGTTTTATTTTATTTTCTTCGCCTTTTCCGTCATTTTCACCATTGGCGAACAAAGTTTAATATTCCAGATTTATATTGTAAATTTGTACTAAATGGCGAAATACACGCATAATAGATTACATATAGACAAAAGTTCATCTTCATGTGGTGCAATACAGAGCCGCGATAGCTTTGAAGCGGATGTTACTTTTTTCGTAGACCCCCTTAGTTCATCTGATAGTATAGCCATTGACAAGCAGTTTATGACATGCAAGTTTATTGCAAATCGCATCTATCAATATTTAAGAGTTAGTGAAATATTATTATGGAATAAGCGACTATTGTTTCATTTAAAAGCTTTAATAACCCTCAGATTACCAGGGGGGTCGACGCCGACCCTCCCACTTGGCATGATGTGGGTGCGCGAAATGCTTTGGTAACCAGAGGGTTAAGTCAGTCCATTCGCATTATTTGTGCTGTTTTTAAAACGACGCTGCTTACAATAAATGCGTGTTTTTAAAGAGCTGAGAAATAACCCACAGAGAATATTAAAGCAATATTATTTTAGCCTGCAGGACAGTTTTATTATCAGTCGAATATTATTAAACTTAAAGACAAAAAATCAGTAGCCCAGAAAAAATACAGACAAGTTCGTATATTATAGTACACAATGAATTATTTTTTGAAGATATTGTTAACCCTGCACAGGCAACGGAGGGAGAGGTAATATACATACAGGGTGTTTTTTGGCAAAATCTCACCTAGGTGGCAGGAGAATGACTGTTGTTTTTGTGACATTGTTACCGAATAACTTGGGCTTCAAAAACGAGTTACAGTCCCATTATATCTAGTTTTTAGACACAGTTTTATAAGGTGAACTTTTGTCAGTCGAAAAATATTCTACTGCTGCAAAACGTTAAAGGCAGCTTACACCAAGTTTACATAGTAGCTTTGAATATTATTCGCTGCAGATGTATAACTTATACAAGAGTACAGTATTCGAGACCATGTTCGCTCTTTTTCAACATGGCGGATATGAACCGGAAGTAGTAATAGCTCACCATGTAAGGCACTTAGAAGGACCGTGTAAAAAGCCATGTTATAGTTTTCGAACATGATAAATCCGATGGTTATGCCGACAGCGTGCGTAACTGGTTAAGCGTCAAACTGACGAAGACGGTGAGCAAATCGGAAGCAGTAACGGCTTGATAAGTAGCTCTCACGAACCGTGAGACATGCATGAAACGATGAGAAATGTAATAGTTACAAATATCAAACGCTACAAGTGGTCACACAAAAGTGTAGGCAATTTCTCCAGGGTTGTTAATATTGAATAAAAAATATGGGCAATAAAACATTGCCAGTACTTTTTTTATATTGGTACTGGTATGGCCTATACTTTTGGCAAGAAGTATTGACAATACCTTTAAAGCCAATTTTTATTCAATACTTCTTAGCAATACTTTTTTTCAGTGCACACTTCGAGATTATGCTGTTTCTGTGAGCAGCATATAAACGGTGAAACTATGGACATTTGATAAGACAGATATCAGAGACAGTTAAGTGTGTTACTATAAGTGATCATTAATTTTGGATGACTGATTTTTTAGAAACACATTCAGCTTTGTGATAGTTTGATTACAGGACTTATATTGACATGACACAATATGGTTTTTATATTTCTGTGTGGAAAGTAGTGCTGTAACTATTGGTGAAAGTATTGGCCATACATTTCACTGCGGGTATTGATAAAAGTATTGCCATTACTTTTTTCATGAAGTATAAGTATTGGTATTGACTGTAATTTTAAAAAGTATTGCTAACAACCCTGCTATTCTCACATTTTAAATATGGCGGACGCGAAACCGGAAATAGTAATATCTCACGATCTGTAGCACATAGAAATACTGTGTAAAAAGCTATGTCCATGTTCGCCCACGTGATAATTCAGACGGTTTGTAAATCAACAGTGTTCTACAACTCATTACGCATGAAATTAAGCGTGATTGTTGCAAACCAGAAGTAAGTTGATTTAACGGTATAAGCTACAGTCGCCCATATAGGAGACTATAGGCTGTATGTATATATGCCTTGGTGTATATTAACCCGTTCTGATTTGGAACGACGATAATATTCGAAAAATTAGCTAAGTTATCACCACTTCCGGTTATTGTCTGCCATCTTGGATATTCGGAGGAGGATGGTGTCGCCTGCTGTCATTCGAGGTCACGTATATGCGGCCTGCGTTGTAATCCCATTACAGCTTTGGAACGACGTCTCTATCTGTAGCAATGGCGAAGTTATAAGAACTTCCGGTTCTGCCGCCATGTTGCCTTTAACGGCAGAAAATATGTCGCCCATTGTCACTTGGTCAAATGTTAATTTCTTGGTGTCGAGCCTGTTTTCGGATTTTGTATGACGTTGCTATTCCTGAATCTTGCTAAGTTATTACTACTTCGAGTTCTTGACAGCCATCTTTATATTCGACACAAGATGATGTCGACCTCGATCCGATAGTAAAATCGTAGTCGGGGAGTAACCAAGGCAACGTATGCCATGCTATAACATGTCTTACTGGTGACTAAAATGCTGCTAAGTCTTGGTAGTGTCAGTTTTCGCTAAAAATTTTCGCATTTCCGGTGACGTCATAAATGATGCGGAAGTCGCGTGACAATTCGAGTGAGACGATCATTTAGAGAAATTATTGCCGCATTGGGTGCAAAAAATCGTGGAAATGTGAATGAATAATGCAGCGCTTCAAAAGTTACAGCAGTGTAAGTATCCTGGGGGTATTTTGCTCCCCTTCTTCCCCGTGCCTATGGTGTGTTCAAATTTCGTTATCTGCCTAACGATTAAAAACCTTGTTTATCCTAAATAGCCTATACAAACAAGCAAAGACGATCGGTTTAAATGCGCTCTGCGAACGCGCTTGTGTTTCATGATGATTTTATGACATTGCAGCCGACATTTTTTTTAAATTTTAAACAAGTTTACTGTTCAGTAATAGTTTTTTATTATTCCTTGGACTAATATTTATTTTTAGGCGGACTAACTGTAATAACAATACAACGTATATAGCCTAACAACAGCAAGTACAACTGTAATAAAACAAGTGGACATTGTATTCTCATAATTCTCGATTGTATGACGAATTGACGCTAAGAAACAAACAAACGAATACCCATGAAAATAAAATTTGCGTAAATAGGCCTAGTTACTAATCAGTTTCTATCGACGATTTGTATCCTAGCGTCAATCCGATAGAAAGAAATGGCAACACCCACCTGATTACGTGCGGCGTCTTACAGTAAAGTCGACGGCGCGCCGACAGAGCATCGAGATAACGGTGCGGCAGCGTACCGCGCCGGACCTGTGCACATGCAGCCCTCTAGATCAGTCTTGATTTAGGCCTAGAGGGCCATGACCTGTGGCCGGACGTCGTACTGCGATTGAAACGATGTGAAACTGTCGTGAAAGAATCGGGCGGCGGCGTGATCGGCTGAGCAGTGGTGGCGCCAGCCGAAGGGGAAAGGGAGAGGGAGGAGGAGGGAGTAGTCAGGCGACAGCGGAAGCATATGCGGTGGGTACTCATACCTTGGATGCAGAGGGGCCTAATCTGCTGCTATGACAACATCATGCTGAGAAATGATAGGCCTAAGTGTTGTAGCACAAAAACGTTCTGTCAGATTATCGCAGTTGTTGAAAAAAGAAGGAAAAGTCTTGTAAATCCTATGGTCTGAGATGTTTAAGGCATTTAATTTGATGTCATGAATCATAAAATATACTTACAGCCTTGAGAATGACCGAGTGATCTCAAGGCCATTTTCAACAATTTGCAACTTGTCAAAGCGTGTTTTATGTGCTTTGTGTCATAGTTTCAAGGTCAGTTGTGAGCGCAGATTACTGACCTGTTCAGATGTAAAACTGTAATTTGTTATCAACGGTTGCCGCCGCCATGCTGGAGATATGCTATGTTGTAACAGTGTAACGTCGTAAGCTTACGCATGCTTTGCAAACTGTTGTGTGTGGAACTATGCACCGTGAAAATACAGTCTGCGAATAAAAAAAATATATTGATATATCGAGGAATATCACAGCATACAGCGTGAACAATATGCGTAGCAAACTAACCGCAAATCGTACATGAGCTGAATGATTTTACCACTGTAAATACCACGCATTACGTGGTATTTAATATTATAATTATATTATATAATTATAATAAGTAAGCCACTATCACGAATCATCATTAAATCGTAAAAATATTATATTATAATACGTGGTATCCAATATTATCACAAAAGGGGTGTAATAAATATTGAAATGATTATACAGAAGGTCAATTAACTCCGTGACACTTTTCGCTATATCCTACCGAATGCATTCCAAAAATTTCTTCGATATATTTCCGATTTCATTTATGACGACGCGATTAATTGACGTCCGGAAAATCGACATTAGGCCTACTAAAGCCAATTTCGATTTTAACACAGTGAATTTTTATTATAGTTTACCCGGAACGAATAGGCCTATGCATGCGCGCTGAGTGTTTTAGGGGGTGCAAAATGACGCCCGTCTAGCTGTATAGGCCTACGGCCCGTATGTTACTGGTGGCGTGTAAAAACTAAAGCCAGGTTTGCAGAAGGACTCATGCTACAGTTGCTACTACACTGCGACTAGACATGATATCAAGCTAAAATTAAGAGGAACTTTCCCCCATAACACGTTATTTTTCAAGTCAGGGGGCACACAGTCAAGATAGACGGCAGTTGCACGTCAATACGTAACGGGGCCTTGGAAACGGGGGGTTCAGTACAGGGGTGGCCCAAAAAAGTAAGTCACTGTCACGAATCATCGTTAAATCGTATTAAAACTCGCCAATACGGCTACATATTTAATCAGTTTCGACTACAAATGACTACAAAAATATAGTAATTAGTTCGTATTAAATATTCTATGTGTTACCTAATTAGTGACGTCATCACTTGCTGTGTTTGAAGCTGCGATACGGGTAAAATCAACGCATCTGATAAAATCATGTATGTTTGAAAACAGGAAAAAAGAGAAAATAAAAAATAAAAGAATTTTTTTTACATAAATCTCCATATAAAAGATCGTTTAGACGTATAATAATCAGCTTGCTAAGGCGAGCTGATGCCAGAGGAAGCGCTGACATCATTTACCCTATCTGACGCATATCGCTAGTTTGCGGGTCAGGCATTAAGGTCAGAAAGTAGGTCACGCATAGAATATCTAATACCAACGAAGAATATTATAGTGCTTGATTCATACTATAATTTGACGGATAAATCTAATCTCACTGACAGTCGTTAATACAATTTAATACGATTTTTTGATCATTTGATAGTGGCTTACTTTTTGGGCCACCCTGTATACGCAAGGTGCTTTCGGTGATTGCATGATCCTTGCATGTTCACCGCATGCAGCACTGGCTGACTGACTGCTTCGCTTTGATGTAATTTCCGATGATACCAGTGACCATTGAGAACCTGCAGTGTTACGTGAAACGTAATTAAAAATCCTATGGATTTTTGCGCCGAATTGACGTTCCGGGGGCAGCCGTCCATTAGATTAATACGCTTCGTCGCACACAACACTCGATTGGCGAGTGACCGATATGTAATTGGACATTGATGCTACTGACAATTAGGCCTGTACTACATGCAGAGCGCCCAGAAATGTTTTGAAGCAAGAGTCATGTCGAGAGGAAACGCGTAGTAACGCCGTGCCCTGCTTTGTTATATAGTGTTTAAGAACGCATTATGCACGGCACTGCGAACCATTTTCCAGCCAAAAATGTACTAAATTGCAGAATTTTGCATACACAAGCTCACAATTTTTTCGAGGATGATATGCCCCCGGATTCCCGCAAGCGCCCACCAGTGGTGGACACCAATTTCCGCTTGGCTCGCTATAGCGTTCCCATTGTTCCTATTTACGAAACGACCACGTTGTTTCAGCGCCTCTGATTCGGCATTGCTGACATATAGTGCGATTTATAAATTGTTATGAATGAATGAATGAATGAATGAGAGGTCAAAAATACATCACACGAAAGATGATTTTCGAAAGTGTGACTGTGTCCATCACTTGAGCATAGGCATTTTACCTACTTTGCAGTCTGTACTTGCAGTTCATCAATGCGCGTTTTCTTATTTATTTTGGTGGAGGAGTTTCAATTAATTCGTATAGTAAATAAAAATGTTTTATATAGGCTAAAGCGATTTGCTGTAACGTGTTCTAGCACCGTGTCTATTATACTCCAAGTAACAGAAGGACGGGGCTATATATCGTCATTAGGGTATTCTGTGTTCCACCACGCTGTCTGACACAAATTGCAATTATGGAAGCGCATTTACAATAGACACCGTGACTGCCTCGTATCTGCTATTCAAGATTATGCGCTTTCAATCAACGATGCAGAAATACGTTGGATTACCGGGCCAGCTTTAAATAAGAACGATGCAAACGCAATTAACGAAATTGATATTTAATATTATCACTTATCACTATATCAGAAAGCTACTAGAAGAGACTATGCTACAGTGTTTCACAGGTCTGCGAATACACACGTAATACATAGACCTACTGGTCTATATATACAGGGTAAAAAGGTAAAAAGTAAGCCTATATACCAAATAAACAATGAATCGTATTAAACATGCAAATAAAGCTATAGTTTTGACTGAAATCTGAATGTATAAACAAGAAGCATACGAATATTATAAGTAGGTATTAACTATTCTGTGACCTAATTTGTGACGTCAGCTGCGATATGAATAAATAGATGTAAGTGGTAAAATCTTAATTTGAACTCATTTAAAAATATAAAATGAGGTCTAAGAATTTTCTAACATAAATTCTGTCCAAATATGATTTAGGAATGGATCTGATTGCTTGTTAATGCAAACTGATTAGAGTAAGGAATGCTGACATTAATAACATCTCGGGACCCATATCGCAGCTTTTCGGTACGCTAACAATAAGTGACCTCACAAATTAGGTCATGTATAGAATATTTAATATCAAGTAATAATATTAGTGCTTCTTGAAATTTTAATTTGACAAAAAATATAGTTGGCAGGTTTTAATACGACTCAATACGTTCTATTGATAATATGACTGGGGCTTAGTTTTTAGGCCACCTGTACGTAGCACTGGAAAGATTATAGATATGACAATGATGCCAACTTTTAACGATATACCCACCAAATATCACATATATGCCTATAAAAATATAAATAGACAGGGTGTAATCACGGTATGAAAATAAAAGTGGAAACTAGCACAATGGAAGTCAGTCATAGACGTAGTGTTATCGCGATTATCATCATAAGGGGGGGGGGAGACTGTGACTGAACTTGAAAAATGAAAAGTCTCAAGAGCTACACATACTAATCTCAAAATAACACAAAAAATGGCATCCAGCTGTCGTATATTGAAACTGCTTCAATCAACGGTTGATGCTCGTTTTTCTGGAGCGGATGCGAGATAGACTGCTCGTAACAATTAAACAATAGCGTGATGGTAATTAGTAATATTCACAAGATAACAGTCAGTATGGCAGGTCTGCATAGCATAACATTACCATTCAACATGAATCAATCAAAATTGAATGTTAATTCTCATAAACCCCTTCCAATCGAAATAACAGGAGACATCACACACTCGCACGGTAGTGCGAGAGTGTATTAAAAGCGACGAAGCAAGTCAATGGAAAAGGCCAAAATTCGACCCCTCGCCACACCAAAACCCCTTAACCGACATTCACAAAAATTGGCAGGCGTGATTACGTCCTAGACGGCACCCGGCATGCAAAATTTTGTAGCGATCGGTTCAGGGGTTTCTGTTCCCCAAATACGTGATTTTGCCGTGCTTTTGGAGTGACTAGTATGTTCGTTTTTT
>Ga0056115_1001287_pt1 | contig 11771 bp, 7 predicted proteins | sample WorMetOlspDAHAB1_FD_77007 | JGI IMG/M metagenome (GOLD analysis project Ga0056115, IMG submission 77007) | Marine gutless worms symbiont microbial communities from Max Planck institute for Marine Microbiology, Germany - Olavius sp. DAHAB.1 ... | reverse complement strand
GGGGTTGGGGTGAGGGGGTTCCGCTCTCAGTTACGTCCTCACATCCGGCCCCTCGCGCCCGGTCCTCGCTGAAATCTCTGCGATCTCGTCAGCCGCTGCGATCAGCGGGGCGAGCGCCTCCTGCGGGTCCTGGCCGTGCTTCGCCGGGTCGGGCTCGTAGCTTTCAAGATAGACGCGCAGCGTCGCGCCCTCGGTGCCGGTGCCGGAGAGGCGCATGACGATGCGGGCGCCGTCGTCGAACAGGATGCGCACGCCCTGGTTTTCCGAGAGTGAATCGTCGATCGGGTCGCGATAGCTGAAATCGTCGGTGCTTTCGACCGTTCGGCCGCCGAACCGTCGGCCCGGAAGATCGCCCAGCCTGGCGCGCAGGTCGCCGACCAGGGCGTCGCCCACGGCGCTGTCCAGCGCCTCGTAATCGTGCCGCGAATAGTAATTGCGGCCGTGCGCGGCCCAGTGATCGTTCAGGATATCGGACACCGGCTCGCCGCGCGCGGCGACGATGTTGAGCCACAGCAACACTGCCCACAGCCCGTCCTTCTCGCGCACGTGGTTCGACCCGGTGCCGGCGCTTTCCTCGCCGCACAGGGTGACCCGGCCTGCATCCAACAGGTTCCCGAAGAACTTCCACCCCGTGGGCGTCTCGCAGCACTCGATGCCCAAGGCCTCGGCCACCCGGTCGACCGCGCGGCTGGTGGGCATGGACCGGGCGACGCCCGCCAGGCCCTGGTCATACCCAGGCGCCAGATGCGCATTGGCGGCCAGCACCGCCAGGCTGTCAGACGGGGTGACGTAGACCCCGCGCCCCAGAACGATGTTGCGGTCGCCGTCGCCGTCCGACGCGGCGCCGAAATCGGGCGCGTCGGCGGCGAACATAGTCTCGAACAGTTCCTTGGCGTGGGCCGGGTTAGGGTCGGGGTGATGGCCGCCGAAGTCGGGCAGGGGCGTGCCGTTCTTAACGGTGCCGGCCGGCGCGCCCAGGGCGCCTTCAAGGATCGCCGTCGCGTAGGGCCCGGTTACGGCATGCATGGCGTCGAACGACATGGAAAAGCCTTCGGCGAACATCGTGCGGATGCGGTCGAAGTCGAACAGCGTTTCCATCAGTGCCTGGTAGTCGGCAACCGGGTCGATCACCTCGACCGCCATGCCGCCGCACTGGGTTTCTCCAAGGGTGCCCAGATCCACGTCGTCCGCAACCGCAATCACGTAGCTGTCGATCGCTTGGGTCCGGGCGAAGATGGCGTTGGTGACCTGCTCGGGCGCCGGGCCGCCATTGCCGATGTTGTATTTGACGCCGAAATCCTCTGTCGGGCCGCCGGGATTATGGCTGGCCGACAGGATGATGCCGCCCTTTGCCTTGCGCTTGCGGATCACGCAGGAGGCCGCGGGCGTGGACAACAGCCCGCCTTGGCCTACAACGATGCGGGCGATGCCGTTGGCCGCCGCCATCTTGATGATGGTCTGGATCGCCCGGTCGTTGAAATAGCGGCCGTCGCCGCCGACCACCAGGGTCTGGCCGTCCATGCCGCCGACCGCATCGAAGATCGACTGGATGAAGTTCTTCAGATAATGCGTCTCCTGGAACACCGGGACCTTTTTTCTGAGACCCGACGTGCCAGGCTTCTGTCCCTCGATCGGCGTGGTTTCGACCGTCTGTATTTCCATTGTGTCTCTCCCCTTATCCCGCTCAGGATAGCCCACCGCCCCGTGCTTCGGCCATCACCGCTGCCAGCCGCCGCCAATCCTGCGTTGCCGCCAGATCCTCCAGCGGCGGGCCGGGGCGACGGCGCCAGTTTGGATGTTCCTCGACAGTGCCCGGCAGGTTCGCCTGTTCGACTTCGCCCACCATGTCTTCGTACTGCACCATGGCGATTGCCGCGGGCGTTGTCGCCAGAAAGCGATGGATCGCTTCCAGCACCGCTTGTTGCATCTTTCCGGGCGGGTCTTCCGGGTTCAGGCCGTCAGGCAACAACCCTTCCGCGGCAAGCCGGCGAAGGATCCAGCGCCGGGCCTGCGCGCGTTCGTCTTGCGCGCCCTCCGCGCCGGCCTCGTCCAGGTGCCCGACCCGGACCCGCCAGTCGATGTCGCGGCCGTTCCAGTACCCCCGCGAGGTGGGAAGGTCGTGCGTCGTCGCCGAGGCGAGCGTGCCATGCTGGTAAGCGCCGCCGGACCGGAAGCTGCCGTCGCCGTCGCGTTCGAACGCGAAGACCCGGTATCCCAGCAGGCCGGACTCCCCCAGCGCGTGGCGCAGGGTCGGCGGCACGTTGCCCAGATCCTCGCCGATCACGATGCAGCGGTTTCGATGGGACTCCAGGCGAATAATCGCCAGCAGGTCGTTTGCCGGGTACTGCACGTAACTGCCGGCCGCGGCGCCGCCGGCCGGCGCCCAGAAACAGCGCTCCAGGCCGAGGGCGTGATCGATCCGCAGCGCGCCCGTGTATTGCATGGCGCGTTGAAGGACCGAAACGAAAGGGCTGTAGGCGGCGTCGTACAGCGCCCCGGGCAACAGCGGCGCCAGGCCCCATTCCTGGCCGGTCGGGCTGAACTGGTCAGGCGGCGCGCCCAGGCTGACGCCGTGGGCGTAGGTTTCCTGTGCGGCCCAGACATCCGCGCCGCCCGGATCGACGCCCACCGCAAGATCGCCGTAAAGCCCGATCGGCATGCCGCGGGCGCGGGCGCGTTCCTGCACCGCGGCCAACTGGTACGCCGCCAGCCATTGCAGAAACATGGCATATTCGATCCGGTCTTCGTGGTTCGCGGCAAAGGCGTCGACTTCTGGCGTGTCGGGCGACCGGTAAGGCGCCGGCCATTCCTGCCAGCGCTGGTAGGCGGGCGCGCGGAAGCGTTCGCTCAGAGCCTCGAACAGCGCATGGCGATAGAGCGCAACGCCCTCGTTCCTGACGTAGATTTCGAAGGAGGCGCGGATATCGCTTTCGACGGTGGCGCCGGATTTGAAACGGCGGTAGAGCGCCTCCAGGCGTTCGGTCTTCAGCGCCGCGACGGCGGAATAGTCCAGGAGCTTTGCGGCGCGCAATGCGGCAAGCGTCTGGGCCGGTCCCGGATCGTCCGCCCCGTCGATCGGAACGGCGTCCAGCGCGATGTGCAAGGGATTGTGGTACAGCCGGCTGGACGGGGAATAGGGGCTGAAGCGCTCGGGCTGGGATGGGAACAGCGCGTGCACCGGGTTGATGCCGACCAGGGCGGCGCCCGCTTCCGCCACGGTTTCGGCGAAGGCGTCCAGATCGGCGAAATCGCCGATGCCCCAGTTCCGCGCCGATCGCAGCCCGTAAAGCGGCGTGGCCACGCCCCAGACACGGTCGGGGCAGTCCAGATCGGATAGTCCGAAAGCCCGCGGCGGCGCAACGATCAACGACGTGGTGACCGCCCCGGTTGGCAGGTCCAGCGTTACCATGTGATAGCCGGCTGGCAGCGGTTCGTCGAAGGAAAGCGACACGGCGGATCGGTCGTGCCCGTCAGACGATGCCCGGCCGCTGTGCGTCTCGTCCGTTTCGGTTACGACGGTCCAATCGACCGGCCCGGCGGGCAGTGAGGCGGGATGCAGCACCGGGACCGAAACCGGGTTGTCGCCGAGCGTTGCGATGACGACGGGCGGCAACGGCCGGCCGTCGCCTCGATCCAGCCCCGCCAGGGCTTCGGAAATGCCGGCGTCGGTGCCGGCGTCGTATCCCATGGCTGCCAGCAGCGCCCGCTTTGCGTCGTCGTCGATAACCTGGAGATCGCCGGACAGGTTGTAGTAGCTGAGCGCGATCCCGGCGCGTGTCGCCAGCCGGTCCAGCGGGCTCTGTCCTTCCATGTTCGCCTCAGGCCGGCCGGGCCGGCGCACCGTCGGGTGCGGGTCCCGCCCGGTCCAGGGAGAAGACCAGCACCGTGCGCCCCGCCACCGGGTAAACGGTCCCTGGACTGTCGGGCACTTCGGCGGCGCCGCGCAGCGCCGGCGCGCCGGTGTCGATCTCGCGACGCCAGACGCCGCGCGCGGGCGTTGTCGGCAGGGTGAAATTGACGGTCTGGTCGTGCGCGTTCATCACCAGAAGAAAGGTCTCGGCGCGGTCGGCGGCGCTCAGCATCAACCCGATGCAGCGGGCCAGCGGATCGTTCCATTGCGACGGCGTCTTTTCCTCGCCGACCGGGGTCAGCCAGATGACGTCCTTGAAGCCGTCGGCGGTCTGGTTCGTGCCGTGCAGAAAGCCCGGTTGGCGGAATACCGGGTGCGCTTTGCGGAAAGCCAACAGCCGGCGCACGAAGTCCAGGAGGTCGGTGTCCCTTTGGTCGGGCGTGCGCCAGTCGATCCAGCCGGTCTCGTTGTCCTGGCAATAGGCGTTGTTGTTGCCGTTCTGGCTGTTGCCGATCTCGTCGCCCGCCAGCAGCATCGGCGTTCCCTGGGACAACAGCAGGGTCGCCAGCATGTTGCGCTTCTGCCGTTCCCGCAGCGCAAGGATCTCCGGGTCGTCGCTGGGCCCCTCGATGCCGTAATTGCGGCTGTAGTTGGCGTCGTGCTCGTCACGATTCTCTTCGCCGTTCGCCTCGTTGTGCTTCGCCTCGTAGGACACCAGATCGTTCAGCGTGAACCCGTCGTGCGAGGTGATAAAGTTGATCGAGGACCAGGGGCGCCGGCCGTTGTGTTCGAACAGGTCGGCCGAAGCCAGCATGCCCGGGGCCATCGCCGGTAGCATCGCGTCGTCGCCGCGCCAGTAGCGGCGCACCGTGTCGCGATAACGGTCGTTCCATTCTGCGAAGCCCGGCGGAAAAGCGCCCAGGCGGTAACCGCCCGGGCCCACATCCCAAGGCTCGGCGATCAGCTTGACATTGTTCAGCACCGGGTCCTGGCGGACCGCATCCAGAAACCCGCTGCCGTGATCGAAGCCGTGCGGCTCGCGCGCCAGCGTGGTCGCCAGATCGAACCGGAAGCCGTCGACCCGCATCACCTGGACCCAGTGCCGCAGCGAATCCAGCACCATCTGCAAGACCCGCGGGTGGCTGAGGTTCAAGGTGTTCCCGCAGCCGGTGTCGTTCACGTAGTAGCGCGGGTCGCCGTCGATCAGGCGGTAGTAGCTGGCATTGTCGATGCCGCGAAAGCTGAGCGTCGGACCGAGCTGATTGCCTTCCGCCGTGTGGTTGTAGACCACGTCCAGGATGACCTCGATGCCGGCCTGGTGAAATCGGCGGACCATGGTCTGGAATTCCCAGACCTCGCCCACGCTGAGGTAGCGGGGGTCTGGCGCGAAGAAACCGATCGTGTTGTAGCCCCAGTAGTTCCTCAGTTTGTTGGCCGCCAGGGTGCGGTCGTCGATCAACGCATGCACCGGCAGCAGTTCCACCGCGGTGACGCCCAGCTTGACCAGGTAGTCGACCATCGCGGGCGCGCCGAGACCCAGGAAGGTGCCGCGCAGGTTGTCCGGCACCTCGGGGTTCAACATCGTTGCGCCGCGCACGTGGGTTTCGTAGATGACGGTGTCGGACCAGTCCACGCCCGGCGGACGGTCGGCGTCCCAGGAGAAGCTGATGTCCGAGACGCAGGACTTGGGCACCGCAAAGGCGCTGTCGCGGCGGTCGATCGACAGGTCCTCGCGGCCGCTGCCGACCCGATAGCCCATCACCGCATCGCTCCAGCGCAGGTTCCCCTTGATCGCCTTTGCATAGGGATCCAGCAACAGCTTCTGCGGATTGAAGCGATGGCCTTCCTCCGGCGCGTAGGGCCCGTGGACCCGATAGCCGTAGAGCTGTCCCGGACCGATCTGCGGCAGGAAGCCGTGCCAGACCTCATCGGTGTATTCCGGAAGGACGATCCGGTCTGTCTCTTTGGCCGTCCGCTGGTCGAACAGGCACAGCTCGACCTTGGTTGCGTTCGCGGAGAACAGCGCGAAGTTGGTGCCTGAACCGTCCCAGGTCGCACCCAGCGGGTAGGGCCGGCCCGGCTGGACGGGGACTCGCGAAGACGGCATGGACGGTTCGGCGCTCAGGCTGCCGCGGCCGAGCCGCTGCGTGCCAGCAGGGCGCGGTATAGGTCATAATAGGCCGCCGCCGGGGCTGCCCAGCCCACGTCCTGGGCCATGGCCCGGCGCTGTGCCGCCCGCCACAGGCGGCGGTTCTGGAACAGGTCGCACGCGCGGGCCAGCGCGCCGCCCAGCGCATCGGCGGTGACCGGGGCGAACTGGAACCCGGTCGCGACCTTGTCGCGCAGGGCCGCCAGATTGGCGTCGATCACCGTATCGGCCAACCCGCCAACCCGGGCGACCACGGGCAGTGTGCCGTAGCGCAGCCCGTAAAGCTGGGTCAGGCCGCAGGGCTCGAACCGCGACGGGATGATGATCGCATCGGCGCCGGCCTGCATCCGGTGGGATAAGGGTTCGTCATAGCCGATGACGACGCCGACCTGTCCAGGGTTGCCGGCCGCCGCCTGGACGAACGCTTTTTCGATCGCCGCATCGCCCGAGCCCAGCACCGCAAGCTGCGCCTTTCTGGACAGGATCAGCGGAAGCGCCTCCAGCAGGAGGTCCAGCCCCTTTTGCTCGGTCAGGCGGCTGACCACGCAGAACAGCGGGACGTTGCGCCGCCGCCGCAGGGCGAAGCGGTCCTGCAGGGCGCGCTTGTCGGCCGCCTTCTTCGTCAAGGACCGAACGCCGTAGTGGGCGTCGATGTTGGGGTCGGACCCTGGGTCCCAGACCGCCTCATCGATGCCGTTGACGATGCCGGTCACGGCGTCCGCCCGGCCGCGCAGCACCCCGCCCAGACCCATGCCGCCTTCGTCGGTCTGGATCTCGTGGGCATAGGTGGGGCTGACGGTGGTGATGTGGTCGGAATAGACCAGCGCGGCTTTCATGCAGCTGATCTGGTCCCAGTATTCCAGCCCGCCGAAGCCGAAGCTTTCCGGCGGCAGGCGCAGGGCCTTCAGCAGGGTCTTGGGAAACAGGCCCTGGAAGGCGAGGTTGTGGATGGTGAAGATCACCGGCGGGTGCGGCCGGCCGGAAAAGCGCAGATAGGCCGGCACCAGGCCGGCCTGCCAGTCATGGGCATGCACCAGGTCCGGGCGCCAGTCGCCTGCATTGCCCAGGGCGATCTCGCGGCCCGCCCAGGACAGGGCGGCGAATCGCAAATGGTTGTCCGGCCAGTCTTTGCCGTCTTTGCCAAGGTAGGGGTTGCCGGGCCGGTCGAACAGCTGGGGCGCCTCCAGCGCCAGAATGCCAAGCCCGTCTTCGGTCCTGCCCTCGACCAGGCGGCCGGCCCCGCCGAACAGATCCGGCAGCTGCGCCACCTGTTTCGTCGCCTGGAGTTTCTCTTTCACCGCCGGATAGGCCGGCAACAGCACCCGCGCCTCGCACCCCAGCGGCGCCAGGGCCGGCGCCAGCGCGCCGGCGACGTCGGCAAGCCCGCCGGTCTTGATCAGCGGGTAGCATTCGGACGCGACGAACAGGCAGCGCATCGGCTCAGAGGTCCAGCTTGTCCAGCATCGGCTGGGTGATCAGGCAGACGCCATTGTTCGAGCGGCGGAACCGCCGCGCGTCCTCCTCCGGATCCTCGCCGACGACGAGGCCGGCCGGAATACTGGACGCCGCGATCGATCACCACCTTTGAAAGCCGTGCGCCGCGGTTGATGGTGGCATAGGGCAGGGCGACGACCTGGTCGAGCTGGCTGAACGAGTGCGAGTGCACGCCGGTGAACAACAACGACTGGCTGATCTGGCTGCCGGAGACGATACAGCCGCCGGACACCATCGAACTGATGGCGTGGCCGCGCCGGCCTTCTTCTGCATGGATGAATTTGGCCGGCGGCGTCAGTTCCGAATAGGTCCAGATCGGCCAGTCGGTGTCCCACAGGTCCAGGCCCGGGTCGAAATTGGTGAGGTCGATATTGGCCTGCCAGTACGCGTCGACCGTGCCGACGTCGCGCCAGTAGGCCTCGGCCTCCGGCGAACTGCGCACGCAGGAATCGGTGAAACGATGGGCAACCGCCTTGCCGTTCTCGACGATGTGGGGGATCAGATCCTTGCCGAAATCGTGCGACGAGTTGGGGTTCTCGGCGTCCTGTCGCAACAGATCGAACAGGAATTCCGATTCGAAGACATAGATGCCCATGCTTGCCAAGGCCTTGTCCGGGTTGCCCGGAATGCCCGGCGGATCGGCAGGCTTTTCCAGGAAATCGACGATGCGGTCCTGCTCGTCCACATGCATGACGCCGAATCCGGTGGCCTCCATCCGCGGCACCTCCAGACAGCCCACCGTCACGTCTGCGCCCTGGCTGACATGCTGTTCCAGCATCAGCTCGTAATCCATCTTGTAGATGTGGTCGCCGGCCAGGACCACCACATGGGTTGGGGCGTAGCTCTTGATGATGTCGATGTTCTGGGTGACCGCGTCCGCCGTTCCCAGGTACCACTGGGTTTCCGACACCATCTGCGACGCCGGCAGGATGTCGAAGCCTTCGTTACGTTCGGCCCGGAAGAAATTCCAGCCTCGCTGCAGGTGGCGGATCAGGCTGTGCGCCTTGTACTGGGTGGCGACGCCGATGCGGCGGATGCCGGAATTGAGCGCGTTCGACAGCGCAAAGTCGATGATGCGGGACTTGCCGCCGAAATAAACGGCCGGCTTGGCGCGCTTGTCGGTCAATTCCATCAGCCTGCTGCCGCGCCCGCCGGCCAGAACGTAGGCCATCGCGCCGCGCGCCAGGGGTCTGGGCAAGTCTTGTCCGTTGCTCATGATTTCTCCGGGCCTCCCGTGTTTGGCCGTGCGTCAGTCCGCGCGCAGCCTTTTGATCTCGTTGATCAGTCCGTTGGTGGACGCGTCGTGGGTCTGAACCGGCTGGTCGCCGGCCAGTTCCGGCAGGATCGCCTTGGCCAGCTGCTTGCCCAGTTCCACGCCCCACTGGTCGTAGGAATTGATGTTCCAGATCACGCCCTGGACGAAGATCTTGTGTTCGTAAAGCGCGATCAGGCGGCCCAGTGCGAACGGCGTCAGTTCCCGATACAGGATCGACACCGTCGGGCGGTTGCCTTCGAAGACCTTGTGCGGCAACAGCGCGTCGATCGCGTCGGCGTCCAGTCCCTGTCCCGTCAGCTCGGCCTGCGCCTCCGCCTCGGTCTTGCCGAAAGCCAGCGCCTCGGTCTGGGCCAGGAAGTTTGCTAGCAGCTTGTCGTGGTGGTCGCCCAGCGGGGTCTGCGTCTCTGCGGCGGCGATGAAGTCCGCGGGGATCAGCTCCGTGCCCTGGTGAATGAGCTGGTAAAAGGCGTGCTGCCCGTTGGTCCCGGGCTCGCCCCAGATTACCGGGCCGGTGTCGTAATCGACCCGGCCGCCGTCGCGGCGGATGTACTTGCCGTTGCTCTCCATGTCGCCCTGCTGCAGATAGGCGGCCAGGCGGTGAAGATGCTGGTCGTAGGGCAGGATGGCGTAGCTGGCCGCGCCCAAGAAGTCCCGGTACCACAGCCCGACCAGGGCCAGCACGACGGGTATGTTCTCTTCCAGCGGCGCGGTTCTGAAATGCCTGTCCATCGCATGCGCGCCCGACAGCAGCTCCTCGAAGCGGTCCATGCCCACGGCCAGTGCGATCGGCAAGCCGATCGCCGACCACAGGCTATACCGTCCGCCGACCCAGTCCCAGAAGACGAACATGTTCTCGGTATCGATCCCGAACGCCGCGACCTCGCCGGCGTTGGTGGAGACCGCAACGAAATGGCGGGCGACCGCTGCGTCGTCACCCAGGGCCTCGACCGTCCAGGCCCGCGCGGATGCGGCGTTGGTCATGGTTTCCTGGGTCGTGAAGGTCTTCGACGCGACCACGAACAGCGTGGTCTCCGGGTCCAGCCCGGCAAGCGTGTTCTTGAGGTGCGCGCCGTCGACGTTGGAGACGAAGTGCAGCTTGAGGTCCGGCCGCTGAAAGGGCATCAGCGCCTCGCACACCATATAGGGGCCCAGGTCGGACCCGCCGATCCCGATATTGACGATGTCGGTGATCGGTTTTCCGGTATGGCCGGTCCAGGCGCCGCTGCGCACCCGCTCGGTGAAGCCGCGCATTTTGTCCAGCACGGCGTTGACCGCCGGCATGACATCTTCGCCGTCCACCTCGATCGGGTCGTTCGACCGGTTGCGCAGGGCCACGTGCAGCACCGCGCGGCCTTCCGTGACGTTGATCTTCTCGCCCTTGAACATGGCGTCGCGCCAGGTCTCCACGTCGGCCTGCCGCGCCAGGTCGAACAGCAGGGCCATGGTTTCCGCCGTGACCCGGCCCTTGGAATAGTCGACCAGCAGGTCGTCCAGGCGCAGCGAGAACTGCTGGAACCGGTCGGGGTCACGGTCGAACAGGTCGCGCAGGTGCTGGCCCGCCATCATTTCCGCGTGCCGCTTCAGCGCCGCCCAGGCGCGTGAGGTGGTCAAATCAGTCATTGCGGCGTTCCCCTTGCCCCTGCTTCCGCCTTGTTGGGGTCACTCTACGCGTTTGGATGCGGGTGAGTCACCACTGGCAGGTCGACGACCTCGGCGCACGAACCGCGCGACATCGCAGGCCAACCTGATATTGTCGCGCCATGGACCAATCCCCCGTCATTGCTGCTCGCGGCCTGGTGAAGCGTTTCGGAACGTTCGAGGCCGTGACGGGCATCGATTTCGCCGTTCAGCCTGCTCAATGCATCGGCCTGTTGGGGCCGAACGGGGCCGGCAAGACCACGACCATGCGCATGATCATGGGGCTTTCGACGGTGACCGACGGCGAACTGACGGTGTTCGACCGGCCGGTCCAGGCGATGGACCGGGCGATCAAGTCCCGGATCGGCCTGGTGCCCCAGGACAACAACCTGGATCCCGACATCACCGTGCGCGAGAACCTGGAGGTCTACGGCCGGTTCTTCGGCCTGCCCGCCGAGATCGTGGCCGGCCGCGTGCCGGAACTGCTGGCTTTCATGCAACTCGCCGACCGCGCGGCCTCGCCGGTGATGCAGCTTTCCGGCGGCATGAAACGCCGTCTGGTGATCGCCCGGGCGCTGATCGGCGATCCGGAACTGGTGATCCTGGACGAGCCGACGACGGGCCTGGACCCCCAGGCCCGGGTGCTGATCTGGAAGCAGCTTCTGGAACTGAAGAAGCGGGGCAAGACCCTGTTGCTGACGACGCACTACATGGACGAGGCCCAGCGCCTGTGCGACCGGATCATCGTCATCGACCAGGGCGGCATCCTTGACGAGGGCTCGCCCCAGGACCTGATCGACCGGCACGTGAAGGGCCATGTGTTCGAGGTCCAGAAGCCGTTGCCGGCCGGGCTCGCCAACGGCCGCTGGGACAGGGAGGATGTGGGCGACGCGGTTCTCTATTACGTGACTGCACCCAAGGACATTCTCACCGACATGCCGGAAGACGCCATCTACCTGCACCGGCAGGCCAATCTGGAGGACGTGTTTCTGCGCCTGACCGGCCGTGCCCTGAGGGAACCGTGATGAGCATCGAATCGCCTGCGACCGCCTATTCTCTGGCCGTCACCTTTCGCCACTATCTGGTCTGGCGCAAGCTGATCTGGTCGTCGCTGGCGACCAACGTGGCCAACCCGATCCTGTTCCTGTTCGCCTTCGGGTTCGGGCTGGGCCGGTTTATCGACACCATGGACGGGGTCGACTATCTGGCCTTCGTGGTGCCCGGCATGATCGCCTACGGGGCGATGTTCGCCGCCGCCTTCGAGACTTCCATCGGCGCCTTTACCCGGTTCTACCTGCAGAAGAACTGGGACGCGGTCCTGTCGACGCCGGTCACCCTGCGCGAGCTGTTGTTTGGTGAAGCGC
>Ga0056115_1001285_pt1 | contig 11773 bp, 12 predicted proteins | sample WorMetOlspDAHAB1_FD_77007 | JGI IMG/M metagenome (GOLD analysis project Ga0056115, IMG submission 77007) | Marine gutless worms symbiont microbial communities from Max Planck institute for Marine Microbiology, Germany - Olavius sp. DAHAB.1 ... | reverse complement strand
GTCAACTCATCGACACGCGAGAACCAGTCCCGAAAGCGCTCGTGATCCATCTCTCTGACTCCCAAAGCGTATCGAGAGGGATTCTACCACAATGCCTACGAATCGCGAATTGAGCCAAAAAAATACTCCGGGACGGTTCCGATGACAACGCCCTCCGGAGTCTCGCAGGGTTTTGATTTTACCGTGATTTGTCCCCTGGTGCAGAGTTGCCCTGAGATGTTCCGCCGCTTGTCACACCTTGAAAATCAAGGACTTACGGCAGTCCTGGTGGCGTTTTTTCTGTCCATGGCGGGCGCCGCCGGCCCGGTCTGGTCCGGCGAGGCGAAACAAATCGAAACAAATCGACGCGTCCAGCAACTGCTGGCCACGGGGCTGGAGGCCTACGACGGCGGCGATTTTCCGCTCGCCCGCGAATCCTGGCGCCGCGCCGCTTCTCTCGGCAGCACCGACGCCATGACGGCGCTCGCCAACATGTACGCCCAAGGCGAGGGCGTCGCCCCGGATCCGGCCCGGGCGGCGCAGTGGTACCGCCGCGCCGCCCGCTTTGGCGATCCCATCGGCCAGTTGAACCTGGGCGACATGCACCGCCGCGGCTTTGGTGTGCGGCGCAGCCCGACTGAGGCCCTGTTCTGGCTGACCCTGGCGGGCCGGGGCGGCAACGCCTGGGCGGCGGCGGAAGCGGCCAAACTGGCGGCCAGCCTGCCGGCGGAACGGGCCCGCGCCGTCACCGCCCGCGCCGCCGCCTGGCGCCCCAGTCTCCGTCCCCCGGCCCCCCTGCCCCCGCCCTGAGCCGCGGCGTTTTCCAACCGCCGGGCCCCGTGCTAGTGTCCGCTGGGCCTGGAACCGAGGGAGGGTGCGCATGGGCGACCACACGGACGAAGCGCGGGGCGAAGAGGACCTGACGACGCTGAGCATTCAGCTCGCCAACCAGATCATCAACATCGCCAACACCCGGCTCGAGGAGGGCATGCCCGTCGACGTCGTGGCCGCCGGGCTCCGGCACGCGGCGGCCAATTTCTCGGCCTTCGCCCACTACCGCGGTGGCGGCGACGAGCAGCAGCTGCCGGCCATCGTCGAGGACTTCCTGCAGATGTTCGAATACTACCTGCAGCGCCACGCCCCGGCGGAAACCGCCGCCGAGCCCGGCGGCGGCTTGCAGGATCTCATCGATCAGGCGAAACGCGAGGTCTGAGCCGGCTTCGGCTCGGGCGCCTCAGGCGCACCTTACGGCCGCCACTCCCAGGGGTTGGTGAACTTGCCCTTCCACATGCCCTCGCGCAGCTGCTCGGCGGCGTACTGGACCCGGGCGTAGGCTTCCGAGCCGTCGCCGTGGGCCAGGGCCCAGCCATTGACCACCATGAGCCGGCCGATGTCGATGCCGTTCAGGAGGCAGCGTGCCACGAGCCGCCCCTCGGCGTCCCGCTCGGTGCCCGTGCAGACCACCTTGCGGCCGCCCACCATGCGCATCAGTTCCCGGGCCGCGGTCGCCCCGCAGGGGTACGGCCGGTCCTTCTTGGTATGGCAGACCTGCTTCAGGGCCGGCGCGTCGACGCCCATCAGGCGGATCACCTGATCGCCGACGCGCAAGGTGTCGCCGTCGACGGCCCGGGCGGTGCCGGAGATTTCCTCGGCGCCGGCGCTTACGGAAAGGCCGGACAACAGCAAAACCAAGGCCAGGATGCGAGTCATGAAACCTCTCCGCCGACGGGTGCGATCAGGTTAACGCCGGTCCGACGGAAAGCCAAACGGAGAGCCGTTTGGAAGATGTTGGGACGAGGGGAAAGAAATGGCGACCCCTACGGGATTCGAACCCGTGTTGCCTGCGTGAAAGGCAGGTGTCCTAGACCTGACTAGACGAAGGGGTCGCGTGGGGCGTGTTCGTAACGATCCCGGGCGCGGAAATCAAGATCAAAAAAACGCCGATTTTTTCGGAATTTTTTGACCCAGGCCCTTTTATCGGCGGACGCCGGTTCCTAAACTCTCCCGGTCCCATCACCTAGGAAGAGGTCTCATCCGATGCTGCAAGGCAAGGTTCTCATCGCCCAGGGCGGCGGCCCCACTGCGGTCATCAATCAATCCCTGGTCGGCGCCGTCCAGGAAGCCCGGCGCCAGGGCGCCGAAGGCATCTACGGTGCCCGGCACGGGGTCAGCGGCATCATCGCCGAGGACTTCGTCGACCTGGCCCAGGAGACGGACGCCAACCTGGAGGCGGTGGCGACGACGCCCTGCTCGGCCCTGGGCTCGACCCGCGACAAGCCGGACGAGGCCTACTGCCAGGAGATATTCAAGGTCCTCAAGGCGCACGGCATCGGCACCTTCTTCTACATCGGCGGCAACGATTCGTCCGACACGCTGCGCATCCTGCTGGACGAGGCGAAGAAGGCCGACTATGCGCTCAGATGCGTGCATATCCCGAAAACCATCGACAACGACCTGATGGTCAACGACCACACGCCGGGCTATCCGTCGGCGGCCAAGTTCGTGGCCTCGGCCTTCGCCGGCGCCAACGAGGACAACCGGGCCCTGCCGGGCGTCTACGTGGGCGTCGTCATGGGCCGCCACGCGGGCTTCCTGACCGCCGCCGCGGCCCTGGCCCGGCGCTATCCGGACGACGGCCCGCACCTGATCTATCTGCCCGAAAGGACCTTCGAGGTGGACGCCTTCTGCAAGGACGTCCAGGCCGCCTTCGATGAACACGGGCGCTGCGTCGTCGCCGTCTCGGAAGGCATCCACGACGCCGACGGCACACCGATCCTGGCCAAGCTTTCGGCCGAGCTGGAGAAGGACGCGCACGGCAACGTGCAGCTTTCCGGCACCGGCGCCTTGGCCGACCTGCTCACCGACGCCATCAAGAACAACACCAGCATCAAGCGGGTCCGCGGCGACACCTTCGGTTGCCTGCAGCGCTCGTTCCTGGGCTGCGTCTCGGCGCTCGACCAGCGCGAGGCCCGGGAGGTGGGCATCCGCGCCGTGCAGTTCGCTGCCGCCGGCCAGGACGGCACCGTCACCATCCACCGGGTCGGCGACTACGCCGCCGACTTCCGCCTGAATGCCCTGGAGGACGTGGCCGCCAAGACCAAGGTCATGGATGACGCCTTCATCAGCGACGACGGCACCGACGTGACCGCCGCCTTCATGGATTACGCCCGGCCCCTGGTCGGCCCCATGGACGCCGCCGAGCGGCTGCGGGCGCCGGCGGTGGCGAAATTGATGGGATGAGCGCCGTCGCGGGCTTCGGCGTTCAGAAATCGCCTTTTTCGCGGTAGCTGAAGATGTAGCTGTAGCCCGATTGGTCGAAGCCCATCTTTTCGTACAGGCCGTGGGTTTCCTTGCGGGTGTAGGCGGTGGACACGATGATCTTCGAGGTCCGCTCCGAGCCCAGGTTGTCGAGCACCCACTGCATCATCAAGGTGCCGATACCGCGGTGCCAGTAACCGTCCTGAACGACCACCGAATCGATCATCGCCTTGCGCTGCGGCGAACGGATCAGGTTGTCGTACTCGATCACCTGGCAGGTGGCGATAATCAGGCCGTCCAGTTCGCCGATGACGATCTGGCCGAACCGGGGATTGGCCAGGATCGCCTCGAGGGCGGCCCGCATGTCGTTTTCCGTCGGGTCCTCGTCCGGGATCAACTGCTGATAGAGATCGTGCAGCGGCTCGATGTCCTCGGGAACCGCCGAGCGAAAGGCGATGTTCTCAAGGTTGAATGGGACGATGGCTGCTGCCGTGTCGTTCATACGCCGCTCCTTGCCAGGCTTCCGCCGGCGCCATGCCGGCCCCCGGTGCGATTCACTGGTGGACCGTGATAACGGCGGCCATTGGGAATTGTCGCCCATCTCCCGGGCGCGGTCCACCTCTATCACGTCCACCTAAGGTATAGGCCTTAGTCCGGGTCCACTTGGAGTCTGTTTGGCGACAGTCTTGTCGGATTTCCGTGAAATCGTCCTTTTGCGCCGAAGGACGGCTCACTCGGGGTCCAAGTAATCCAGACGGACGTCGGCTTCACCGAACATGGTTTTGGAAATCCGGCTTTGCGTGGCCCAGGGCTCCTTGGACTTGTCCGGGGTCGGGCAGACGACCCGGGAAATGCCCGCCTGGATGATCAGCACGGCGCAGCGGGCACAGGGCGGCAGTGGGGTGACGTATATGGTGCAGCCCTCGGCCACCGGGCCGGCGAACAAGAGCGCGTTGGCCTCCGCATGCACGACCATCTCGTACTTGATCTCACGGTTCTCCAGACGGTCGGCGGAATCCTCCACCCCAGCGGGAAAGCCGTTGAACCCCATGGAGACGACCCGCTTGGTATTGGGATTGGCGATGACCGCGCCGACCTGGGTGGATGGGTCCTTCGACCAGCCGGCGACGAAGTTCGCCAGGTCCAGGAAACGGGCATCCCATTTGTCCATCGTGTCCTCCCCTCTCCCCACGTTTCTACCACACGGCGACCGCGTCATCGACCAGCAGTTGGGCAGACGTGCGTCCCTGCCAGGTATTGGCCCTGAGCCGTCCGGCGACGTGCACGGGACGGCCCTCGGCTTTCAGCAGCAACTGGCCGATGGGCCGATCCGTGGCACGAAAACAGATCCCGGCAAGGCGTCCGCCCTCCGGGCTCTCGAAGCTGCAGCGCACGTGGTTCTTACCGACCACGTCGGCGAAGGCGACCCGGGCCGACGCCACGGCGAACCGCGGCTCCGAATTACCGCTGCCGAAGGGGCCCAACCGCTGCAGCGCTTCGATGAGTTCAAGGCTGGCGCCGGCCGTGGTCACGGCGCCGTCCAGGTAGAGGCTGGGGACGATCCCGGCCTCGGCGACGCGGGCCCGGACCCGCTCCTCCAGAAAGGCTTGGAAATCGGCCAGTTTGTCGGCGGCAACCGTAAAACCGGCCGCCATGCGATGGCCGCCGCCGCGTTCCAGCAGGCCGGCCTGGCGCGCCGCGATGATGTTGGCGCCAAGATCGACGCCGCTGACGGAACGGCCCGAGCCGGTCCCCAGTCCCGTATCGGGGTCCATGGAGATGACGCAAGCCGGTCGGTTGTAGCGTTCCTTCAGGCGGCTGGCGACGATGCCGATGACCCCCGGATGCCAGGCTTCGCCCACGGCCACGGCGGCGGCCCCCGGCGGCGTGTCCTCCAGGGCCTGCAACGCGTCTTCCAGGACCCGGGCCTCGATGTCCTGGCGTTCGCGGTTGAACTCGTTCAATCGACGGGCCAGGGCCTCGGCTTCGTCCGGGTCCTCGGTGCTCAAGAGGCGGGCCCCCATCTCGGCGGCGCCGACCCGGCCGCCGGCATTGACCCGGGGACCGAAGATGAACCCCAGGTGATAGGCGGCCGGGGCCTCGTCGATGCCGGCCACGTCGGCCAGCGCCCGGAGTCCCGGATTGCGGCGGCGCTGCACCACCTTCAGGCCCTGGGTCACCAGGGCTCGGTTCAGGTCGGTAAGCGGCACCACGTCGCAGACGGTGCCCAGCGCTACCAGATCCAGCCACCGGGTCAGGTCCGGTTCGGGGCGCTCGCCGTACCAGCCGGCGCCGCGCAGTTCCCGGTTGACGGCGACGACCAGCAGGAAGGCGACGCCTACGGCGGCCAGATGCCCCTGGCCGCTGGTATCGTCGAGCCGATTCGGATTGACCAGGGCGGCCGCCGCCGGCAGGTCCGCCTCCGCCGTGTGGTGATCGACAACCAGCACGTCGAGGCCCGCGTCACGGGCATGCGCCAAGGGTTCGTGGGCCGCCGTGCCGCAATCCACGGTGACCACCACCGAGGCGCCGCCCCGGGCCAATTCCAGCAACGCCGGAGCGTTCGGCCCGTAGCCTTCGCGCAATCGGTCTGGGATATAGATGGTGCATTTGCCGCCGACGGCCTCGATGAACCTTGTGAGCAGCGCTGCCGAGGTGGCGCCGTCGACGTCGTAATCACCGAACACGGCGATCCCTTCGCCCTGCATGACGGCCGCGGTCAGCCGTTCGGCGGCCCGGTCCATGTCCGTGAGCCGGCTCGGGTCCGGCAGCAATTCGCGAAGGGTCGGTTCCAGAAACGCCGCCGCCTCGTCCAGGCCGACGCCGCGCGCCGCCATGACCCGGGCCACGGCTTCGGGAAGCTCCAACCGCTGGGCCAGGGCCAGGGCCGAACGCTCGTCCGTGTCGCGCAGCAGCCAGCGTTTGCCTTCGACGGATTCGTTCACCCCAAGGAACGGCTCCGCCGGCTGGGCTGGATCAGTCTTTACGGCTCCGGTTGAAGTCATGGTGTCCTTCGATGAAACGGCAGGTGCCGGTGCGCGAGCGCATCACCATGGAATGGGTGACGGCGCCGCCGGGCGACAGTTGGACGCCGTTCAGCATGGGGCCCTGGGTGACCCCCGTGGCGGCGAAGGTCACGTGGCCACGGGCCATTTCGTCCACGGCGAACTTGGTGTCCGGGTCCTCGATGCCGGCCTCGCGCACCTTGGCGCCGTCGTCGGCGTTGCGAATCACCAACCGTGACTGCATGTGACCGCCGATGCCGCGCAATGCCGCCGCCGCCAGCACCCCTTGCGGCGCGCCGCCGATACCCAGATAGACATCCACCGGGCTGCCGACCAGGCCGGTGGCGACGACCCCGCTGACGTCGCCGTCGAGAATCAACTGGATGCGCGCGCCGGTCTCGCGGATGGCCGCCACCAGTTGCGCGTGACGCGGCCGATCCAGCACGCAGACCAAAAGGTCGGAAACGCCGACACCCTTGGCCTCGGCCACGGCGGCAAGGTTTTCGGCCGGTGGCTTGTCCAGGTCGATGGCCGCCGGATCGATGCCGGCGCCGACGGCAATTTTCTCCATGTAGACATCGGGGACCGTCAGAAACCCGCCCTCCTCCGCCATGGCCAGCACGGAAAGCGCGTTGTAGCCTCCGCGCGCAACGATGCTCGGTCCTTCGATGGCGACCAGGGCGACGTCCGCCTTGGGCCCGTTTCCGGCACCCACCTTCTGACCCACGTGCAGCTTGCCGTTGGCCTCGCCGATGCGCACCGTGCCGTCCACCTGGAACTTGGAAAGCGCGCCGTGCATGGCCGCCACGGCGGCCTCGTCGGCGGCCCGCTCGTCACCACCACCAAGGAACCGGGCCGCGGCGATGGCGGCGGCTTCGGTGGCGCGGATGGCCTCCAGGGCGAGATTTCGGTCCGGTGCGGCGGAGTCGGTCATGGTCCCCCCATGTTGGCCCGAAGCGGGTTGCTTGCCAACTGTTTAAGATGGAACCGCCGGACCGGTCATTCGAAGGTCTCGATGCGGATCATGCGCGGCGCCTCGACGACGGCATCCAGCTTGGCGATGGCATCGAGGGTGCGCAGCATGTCGGCCTCTTGCGAGTCGTGCACGGTCATCACCACGGGCACCGGCGCGCCGGGTGCGCGGCCCCGCTGCAGGACCGATTCCATGGACACGTTGTTGTCACCCAAGGAGGTGGCGATGCCGGCGAACACGCCGGGCTTGTCGACGACCATGAGGCGTACGTAATAGGGGCCCCGATGGCGGTCCATGGCCACGGTTTCCGCGGGTTTCAGTTGATCGGCGGGAACCGCGAAGGTGGCCACGGCGTTGCCACGGGCGATATCGATGATGTCGGCGACCACGGCCGAGGCGGTCGGCCCGGCGCCGGCGCCCCGGCCCTCGTAGATGGTGGTGTCGACGAAGTCGCCGGCCACCTCGATGCCGTTGAAGACGCCGTTCACGTGGTTGATGGGGGCGTTCTCCGGCACCATGCAGGGATGCACCCGCTGCTCGATGCCGTCGGCGGTGCGCGCCGCCACGCCCAACAGCTTGATCCCGTAGCCCAGTTCTCGGGCGAACTCGATGTCGACAGGGGAAACGTGACGAATCCCCTCCACGTGGACGCCGTCGAAATCCACCTCCGTGCCGAAGGCGACGCTGGCCAGGATGGCCAGCTTGTGGGCCGTATCGACGCCGTCGATGTCGAAGCTGGGATCGGTTTCCGCGTATCCCAGTTCCTGGGCCTCGGCCAGCACGTCGGCGAACTCGCGTCCCGACTGGGCCATGTTGGTGAGGATGTAGTTGCAGGTGCCGTTGAGGATTCCGTAGAGACGCTCGACGCGGTTGGCGGCCAGGCCCTCGCGCAGCGCCTTGATGATGGGAATGCCACCAGCCACTGCCGCCTCGTAGGCCAGCGACACGCCATTGGACTCCGCAGCCCGGGCCAGGGCCGTGCCGTGATGGGCGATCAACGCCTTGTTGGCGGTGACCACGTGTTTGCCCGCCGCCAGGGCTGCCTCCGTGAGGGATTTGGCGACGCCGTCGGCGCCGCCGATCAACTCGGCGACCACGTCCACGTTGGGGTCCGTGGCAAGCGCCGCCGCGTCCTCGTGCCAAGTAAGGCCCGAGACATCGATGCCTCGGTCCTTGGACCGGTCCCGGGCGGAGACGGCGGTCAGTTCCAGCGGCCGTCCGGCGCGGACCGCCAACTCAGTGGCGTGTTCGCGGAGCACGGCCACGGTGCCGGCGCCGACCGTACCCAGGCCGGCGATCCCGATGCGTAACGGTGAGGTCATCCGGTGGCGGCCTCGGCGGTTTTCTCAGTCGCCTTCGGCGGCCCCTTGGGGCGGGATTTCTTCGGCCCGCCCATGAGCGCCTTGATGGAACGGATGCCCTGGCGGGTGCGGTGAGCGTTTTCACACAGCGCGATGCGCACGAAGCCCTCACCGTGTTCGCCGAAGCCGATGCCCGGCGAGACCGCCACCTGGGCCTCCTTCAACAGGAACTTGGAGAACTCCAGCGATCCCATCTCGGCGAATTGCGGCGGGATCGGCGCCCAGGCGAACATGGTGGCCTCCGGCGCCGGGATGTCCCAGCCGGCGGCGGCCAGGCCGTCCACCAGCACGTCGCGGCGGTCCTTGTACATGGCCCGGACTTCGTCGACGCATTCCTGGGGTCCGTTGAGGGCCGCCGTGGCGGCCACCTGAATCGGCGTGAAGGCGCCGTAATCCAAATAGGATTTCACCCGAGCCAGGGCCTCCACCAGGCGCCGGTTGCCGGCCGCGAAGCCGATCCTCCAGCCGGGCATGGAGTAGGTCTTCGACATGGAGGTGAACTCCACGGCGATCTCCCAGGCGCGGCGAATCTGCAGGATGGAGGGCGGCGGTTCGATGTCGTAGTAGAGCTCCGCGTAGGCCAGGTCGGAAAGGATGTAGATGCCGTGGAAGTGGCAGAAATCGACCACCTGGGCGTAGAAATCCAAATCAACGACCTTGGCGGTCGGGTTGTTGGGGTAGTTGAGCACCACCGCCGTCGGCTTCGGCACGCTGTGCTGCACGGCGCGCTCGAGGGCGGCCATGAAATCGCCGTCCGGCTCGACGGGGATGTTGCGCACGGCGGCGCCGGCGATGATGAACCCGAACTGGTGGATGGGATAGCTGGGATTGGGCACCAGGATGACGTCGCCCGGCGTGGTGATCGCCGACGACAGGTTGGCCAGCCCCTCCTTGGAACCGAGGGTCACGATGACTTCCGATTCCGGGTCCACGTCGACCCCGAAGCGGCGGCCGTAATAGGCGGCGACGGCCTTGCGCAGGCCCGGAATGCCGCGGGAATTGGAATAGCGGTGCACCTTGGGGTCGAGCACCGTCTCGCGCAGTTTCTCGGTGATGTGCTCGGCCGGTGGCTGGTCCGGTTTGCCCATGCCGAAATCGATGATGTCCTCGCCGGCGGCGCGCGCAGCGGCCTTCATGTTGTTGACTTCGGCGAACACGTAGGGCGGGAGGCGCCTGATCTTGTGAAATTCCTGGTCCATGACCATCCAACCGCTGTTCTGATGCCGCTATGGAATGCCAGAAGGCTCCGGCGGGCTCAAGCACGTTTCCGCGCCCGGGCTCCGTGAAACCTGACGGAACATTCTAGCAGAATTAAGGCGGGGCGGAGAATCTAGCTCTCGTCGACGACGGAAAAGGACTGGCCGTCGAAGCGCTGGATCTCGAGCGCCGCGATGTCGTCGTCGCCGACACCCTCCAGGCAGAACACATTGACCGTATAGGCCTCCGGCGCCAGGCGCGGCCGGTGAAACGGGTAGACGCCGCAGGTGCGGCAGAAATAGTGCTTCGCCGTCGCCGTGTTGAACTGGTAGAGGGTCAGCGCCGCCTCGCCTTCGATGAGCCGGAAGTTGTCGGCGGCGACGCGGTGCATGGGGGCGTTGCGGCGCCGGCAGATGGAGCAGTTGCAGATGCCAGCCCGGTCCAGATCCGTATCGATCTCGAACACCACGGCGCCGCAGTGGCAGCTCCCCTTATAGGTCTGCATGGAACGCCCCCCGGACCCGGCCGTCAGCTCTCCAGGTAGATTTCGGCCCGCCGGTTGCCGGCCTCGCCGGTCGGCATGAACTCGAAATACAAGGAATTGGCGTCGGAAATGGCGTCGACCACCATCTCCTCCTTCTTCAGCCCGAGCCGGATCAGTTCCCGGGCGATGGCGTCGGCCCGGTCCACGGAGACCTTGAAGTTGACCATCTTGTGGCGGACCGGATCGGTGGCCCGGGTGCGGCTCGACGCGTGCCCGACGATATGGATGCGGCCGCCCCGCTCCTTCTTCAACTGGAGCGCGTTGGCGATGATCTGGCGGTCCCGGGCACTGAGCGCCGCCGAACCGTTGGAGAAGTGGATGGTCGCCACCTTGACGGCACCCGGCGCGATGGGCCGGGCCGGCCGGGCCATGTGGGTCAGCGGGCCGCCGGCCAGCGGCTGCTGGGTGACGGCCGCCGGGTTGGGCGCCGCGGCGGCGGCATGGCCGGAACTGACGCCCGTGGACGAAACCACCACGGTGCCGAAGTCATCGGGCGCCATGACGGCGGCGCTGGCGATGGGAAGTTCGGCCGGCGGTTGACCGGCGCGGGCTCGGATCTCGTTGAGGCGCTGTTGCAGACGCGCCTGGAAGGCCTTTTGTTCGGCCGTCGTCGGCATCTTCGCCACCGGCTGCCCCGCCTTCGGCGCCGGCGCCAGGCTGGCCTGCTCGGTGGTCACCGGAGAGGCCGGCATGGCCGGCGGCGCCGGTTGCCCGGCGGCGGCGATCTTCGGCTCCGGCGGCGGCGTCTGGGCGAGACGGCTCGACGGTTCACCCTGGCGGGCGATGGCCGGGGCGTACTTGCGGCCTTCCGTGTCGGCCACCAGGCCGCCGCGCTTGCGCGCCTCGTAGTAGTCCCGCTGCTGGTCGACGGAGGAAAGTTTCCGGAATTCCTTGTCGGCGCCCGGCGGCGCCTTGCCGCGGTCCTTGGCCTGGGCGCTCTCCTTGGACTTGGCGTCGGCCGGCTTTTCCTCGTCCTCGCCGGCGAAGAACTCCACCGTGTTGTTGTACCATTCGACGGGATTCATCGCGTCGGGGATCTGCGAACAGCCGCCGATCAGGGTGCCGGCGGCAAGCACCGCGCCTAGGCTCCACAAATGGCGGCGCCCTCTGTTAGCAAGGTTTTTGATTTTCGTTTCGGGCATCGCTCCCCACTCCCTCCTCGGCGTCAGAATTGACCTGGCTCATTTACTTGATTTCGCACTTGCAGCATTTTATCTTGCACAACAGGATGCGTTCAAATAGTTAACCGATCGCAAACTATCGCCCCGCCGGGCCCCGTTGTCGAGACCGCATTGTCGCGACCGCTTTGCCGGACATGAGGCCGGCAAACCACAAATGATTTGGCTCAATTCGCGATTCGTAGGCATTGTGGTAGAATCCCTCTCGATACGCTTTGGGAGTCAGAGAGATGGATCACGAGCGCTTTCGGGACTGGTTCTCGCGTGTCGATGAGTTG
>Ga0056115_1001284_pt1 | contig 11773 bp, 12 predicted proteins | sample WorMetOlspDAHAB1_FD_77007 | JGI IMG/M metagenome (GOLD analysis project Ga0056115, IMG submission 77007) | Marine gutless worms symbiont microbial communities from Max Planck institute for Marine Microbiology, Germany - Olavius sp. DAHAB.1 ... | reverse complement strand
TTTCGTAACGCCTTGAAAGTCCGCCTAATTTCATTTTTAAGCCATTATTCGGAAAGCTTGCTAACACCTTGTTTTAGCATTAAAAATTGTCATCAGCCTTTTTTTGGTATATAGGCCTGAAAGTAATATGTTTTTCTAAATATATCAAGCATGACCGCGAAGTATGGTCTAAATGGATCCTGATACGCCTGATATCCCAAATAAATAACCCGCTGGTTGAAACATTGGCGGGTTAGCTCTCAGCTAAAGTCGAATATCAGCTGATAAAGGGCCTATAAGAAATGCTCACTTGCTAAATGGTGGATTATGATTAAAATAGATTGGTAATGAAGGCGCAATATTTTTTAAATCAGCCGATCTAAACAGGCGTTATCGGTATAGTATTGGCCTGATTTTGTATCTGGCACTTATATTTGCTTGAATGCAATCCCCATCTCACGACTGTTAATAAGCACCGCCTTTTGAGACGAGGAGTTTCGCTGTTAAAAAATTCGAGGCAATCAATCTATGCGATTTTCTGGTATTTATAAAGAAAAGCAGTTTCCACTACCCAGTCTTTTTCTATTATTCATTGGAGTGGGTGGTATGGTCTTTACCGTTACTTTTGATTTTTTCAACGGCAGTATACCAAGTTTTGGAATTTATCAATTAGCAGGTTTTGTTGTTAGCACAATAATTGCCTTGGCAGGACTGCGGAAGATTGAACTTTTGAGAGCAAGATTATGGGATGGTTTGCTGCTTCTTGTTTATTTAGCCGGCATATTGTTCATGGGGCTAAAATATGAGATCAATGGACATATTCATTCAAGCGGGATGCTGCAAAGTCTGGATTTTTCTTTTTACGATGCAACTATCAATGTTTTGGGCTTTATCCCGCTTGGCTACTTAATGATGTCATACTTTCTTTCAAGTGGTCGATTTCAAAAAAAATTCCCGTAATTTATCTAGCACTTGGAACCTGCTTCGGTATTAGTTTATTCATAGAGCTGTTACAATATTATCTTCCTAATAGATATTCCTCGATTATAGACCTAATATTTAACTCATTCGGAGCGATCTGCGGCATTTTTTATTCTCTTTTAGAGCAAAGGCTTTCGCGTAACGGCTGACCCATCACCCCGCAGGGACACATAATTTCATCCTTGTTTGTTTCGGATTTTCCGGGTCAGGTTAAATAATTTATCTTTGCCTCCAAAAGGACATTCAAATTCCAGCGCAGTGGCTGTCAGTTGCATGCCTTCAGTATTTTTATTGCCTTCACCGTAGATTGGATCTCCCATCACCGGGAAGCCGATCATATCAAAATGGCGGCGGATCTGGTGTTTTCGGCCGGTTTGAATGATGACTTCAACCCGGGTGGTGTTTGAAGACGGATCATAGCTGACCGCATTATAATTAGTGACCGCAGTCTTTCCATCCAGCGGGATTTGGATTGTATCCTCTTGTTTAGCATCTGACAGGTTCCCAAGTACCTGGGCCCGGTAATGTTTAACGATCGATCGATTCAGAAACAGGCGTGACAGCTTGCCGGCTGCCCCTTTGTCATGGGCTACCAGCACGATGCCGGCGACTTCACGATCAAGGCGGTGGATCAGAAATATTTTACGTTGGTTTTGGAAAAAGAGTTCCACTCCTCGCAGCAGCGAGCAATGATCCCCGTAGCTGGTGCCCTGGGTTACCAGCCCGGCCGGTTTGAACCAAACGCTGTAGCGCTTTTGATCGCTGATACATTCCGCTGCGGGAGGTTTTACGGCCAGTAATTTTTCATCGTAATACAAGAACAGAATATCCCCTGTATTAAGGGGTGTTGTCGCACGTCGGATTCTATTTTGCTTGCCGTTGGTCTTTTTTAGCCAGACAGCACCCTTGTTCATCGCGTTTTTGATCCGGCCTTTGGAGAGATCGGAGTGTCGTGCCAAAAAATCCACCACCGATTTGGGATCACCGGATGCAACATTTTTTTTCAGGGAAAAAGTCTGCATTTATCCCAACCCTTATGAATTCGGCAGTGCAGCCAGCACATCTGCAATTAACTCGTCTGAATTCCAGGCTTCACGATCGGTGGTAGCACCGAATCGAACCAGGACGAGCTTTTTGGATGGAATGATTATGACTTTTTGCTCTTGAAATCCCAGGGCGGCAAACGCATCCCGCGGTGCGCTGGGCCACCGTCGATCCTCAGGCTCCCCGGTAGTTCCGGCGTTTAGCCAAAATAGAGCACCATATTCGCCCCGCGGTGCTTGAGATGTGGGCGTTGTAGTATATTCCACCCAGCCCGGGGGAAGAATCCGTTCGCCCTGCCAGACACCGTCCTGGAGATACAGCAGGCCAAACCGGGCCCAGTCCCGTGGTGTTGCGAAGGTGTAAGATGAGCCTACAAAGGTGCCGGACGAGTCCGGCTCCATAACCGCGCTGTACATGCCTATTTTATGAAATAAATTATTCCGTATAAAGGAATAATACTTCGGCTGGCTCTTTTCAGCCGTTTGACGGACGATGCGCGCAATAATATTGGCTGTCCCGCTGGAGTAATTCCATTTTGTGTCGGGTTCCTCGGCTGCGGGTTTTGCGGCAGCATAAGCTGCATAATCATAGCTGTCATATAACATATAGGTAACATCACGAAAGGGTGCGTAAATTTCTTCAAATTCAAGCCCGTCACACATGCGCAGCAGTTGATCGAGTGTGATTTTTCCCCGGAGATCGCCTTCCCCCTGCCATTCCGGTACCGGCGCAGGTCTTTGGATATCAAGCAGCCGGTTGCGTACCTGTATTCCAACCAGTGCATTGGTTACACTTTTGCTCATCGACCAGCCCAGCAAAGGCATGTCTTTATGAAATCCTTCGGCGTATTGCTCGGCAACTAGGCGGCCGTCATATATCACGACAATAGCCCGGGTTTTTTTCGGTCTGGCGGGGCCCGGTTCGGCAAAGGCACTATCGAGCGCTTTTTGCAATTTTGTCGAATCAATTCCTAAAGACTTCGGGTCAACCGGCCCCTGGCTGCCCCGGGGCCAGGGTAAATCTTTGCGACGCGCAGGTCGTCGTCCATCTTCGGTGCTAAGTTGAAAAAATGTTTGCCGTCGCATTTGATCGGCGGAAGTCCCCAGTACCAGCGAGCACCCGCAGCCTTCACGATATATTGCCATGGTGGTGAACAAGCCGAAATAGTCTGCACTGACAGATTTTTTTTCACTGTCCACCCGCCAATCAACATTTTCAAACAGTGGATTTATCGGGGCAACGTCCTCCTGAAACACGATTTCCGGATTGCGCTGAGAAATAAAGGTACTGGAACACAGATACTTAGCGGTAAAACCGGCTCCGATGGGAAGGGCCTTGTTTAAAAGCCAGGTCGAAATACAGACCGCCACTATTAAAATTACTCCGATACCGATAAGGCAAAATTTCAACCAGCGCTTCAAAAAGGTCTCCTACATTGTGTTTGTTGTTAAATTAATTACATCGAAAAATATGTTTCGCTTATTTAAAAAAGACTGGGCGAAACGCTGCACGAACGAATCCCCATTTGTCAATCGTCATTCTCTGAATATCCCGGCTAATATAGAAAAACTACTCGATAATGTCAAAAGGTCTGTTATTTTGTACAACTACAGAGTTTGCCCTGGATGTATAGCCGTTCGACCTTGCTAATTTCAGAAAAATGAGTTATCGACCTAAAATTTCTTTATTAATCAACTCATCAACCGGCGCGATGTTAACTTATAGCGTCTATGACCGGTCCATAACCTCCAGCGCCCGGAATTGGGGTGAAAAAAATTTAATTTTAACCGCTAGGCTTAACCGCTGGTTCAATAAAAATTATATTCCTGAATTCGATATTCGACATTCCCAAGGGGGATCTATCTTTCAACGATTTTTACCACCATCCTGGACTCTGCTTTTGCTGTCGGTTTCAGTCGGCGTGGCCATGATCGGATTGGGCATAATCTGGCCTCTGGTTCCGGTTTATGCCGTGGAATTGGGGGCCGGCGGATTTCAGATCGGGCTGATCATCGCCAGCTTTAACCTGGCCCGAACTTTTTTTAATCCTCTGGCCGGACGCCTTTCGGACCGCTGGGGCCGAAAATCTTTTATTGCAATGGGAATGCTGCTCTATGCCGTGGTCTCGGTCTTCTATGTGTTAGCCGCCAGGGTTGAAACGCTGATTCTGGTACGCCTGCTTCACGGGCTGACATCAGTTCTGGTTGCACCGATTGCCATGGCTCTGGTGGCGGATATCGCGCCCAAAAATCGAATGGGCCTCTATTTAGGCACTCAGAACATGGCGGTCATGCTAGGATTGGGAGTCGGACCGGTGGCCGGTGGGGTTATCCGCGACTACTTTGGAATGCACGCTGCATTTTATGCCATGGGAGGACTGGCCTTGCTTACCTTTGTGGGGGTTGCTCTGTTTTTGCCTGGGGATCAAGAGCGTGAAAGACACCAGAAATAACAGGCGGTTGCCCCCTTAAAAGCCCTGTTAAGAAATCGAATCATTCTGGGGCTTTTTTTGCTGCGGTTTTTTCTGGCTGCCGGCCAGGGAACGGTCTACGCTTTTCTGCCTCTTTTAGCCATGCAAATCCAAATTACCAGCTCTCAGGTGGGGGTTATTCTGGGCGTTAATATTTTTTTAATTGCTTTTATGCAGCGGCTCTGTGGCGGCCTGGCGGATCGAATAAATCCGATGATTATGATAATAGGCGGATCGCTGATCTCCGGCTTGGCGGTCTGGGGAATTCCGTTGGGCGAAGGATTTGCATCGGTTATGGCCTGCAACATTCTGATGGGTATCGGCAACGGCATCTCGATGCCCGGCGGCCTCGTGTTGACCGGCCGAGCCGGAAAAGAACTGGGGATGGGCGCCACGATGGGGTTGACGGATGCCGGTTGGAGCCTGGGGATGATAGTTTCTCCGATTATATCGGGTGTAATTATGGACAGCCTGGGATTGACCAGAATTTTTTATGCCGGCGGAATTCTGATCATCATCGGTACGGTTTTGATTGCCGTTATTCTCAAAGGATACGGTCAGGATTCAGCGGCCGCTTAACCGGTTGCGCAATCGAAAGGTTTTCCTATTGACAATTTTCCATTAATAGGCGATAAGATTAGATGTTCGTGATTTAGGTGGTTCTTATCATCCTCATCTAATAATCCTCTAGGGGAATCAAAGCCGGGAGGCAAATAATATTCCCTGATAGAACCAGATGAACATCGGACCTTTGCGGCAGAGCCAGGAGTGACTCTGCCTTTTTAGTTGGAAAATAGATTTAACAATGCTCGAAGGAATTATGAAATATGTCAGAAGGAACGGTAAAGTGGTTTAACAAGAAAAAAAATTTCGGCTTTATTGAATCCGAAGGCCAGGAAGATATATTTTTTCACGGCTCAAAAATTGCTGACCATGGTTTTTTTGGTTTACAGGCCAACGACCGCGTTACGTTTGATGTCAGGGACACCCCCCAAGGGCGACAGGCAGTTAACGTAAAAGTGACCGGTAATTAATCCACCCTGAAAATCAGCACGATGAGATTATAGAAAGTCCTTAGAAAACTGAAGAAACTTGATAGATCTAAGCGCCGGCGTCTTTATTGCTCTATTCGGCGCATTTTTTTATACTCTTACAGTCCAATCTGAGACTTATACATTTCAACCGAATTTATTTGGACATCCAGTAATTCGGCGATTGTAAGCTTGGCCCGCATACCTTTTGGACTGCCGGCCACCGAAGTAATCAGGCCGATTCCCAAATCCTCCCTGAGTTGGCGGGTGAACTCTTCATTGATCAGGTCCGAGACTCCCACTTTCAGCTTTTCTGCGACATACTGTTTTGCTTCAGCGAGTTTCATTTTTTTAATTAGCTGCATCCAGGCCACCAGATCTCCAGTGGTTCGGATGCCGCCCATGCCGGAAGCAAAAATATGTGCCAGGTGCATCCCGAAAGGGTCGCCGACGCCAATCTACAACCCGTCCGCTTTACCGATTTGAACCAGTGATTTGGAAGCACGTGTGACACTGTCGATCGGCGGAGCCTCCATCATCGGAACCCCTCCGACTCCCATGCCAACATTGACATGCACCGGGATGTCAACCGCAGCCACGGCTTCTCTAACGAAGGTGACGGCCCGGGCGACATTCCAGGCTAAGGATTCATTGGTACTGGTTCCGATGGCCACCCCGTAAATGCTGGCGCCGGCCGTTTCTGCGATCCGGGCCTGTTCGTGGGGATACATTCCGGCCAATTGTTTACCTTTATAACGGATCTCCCCATGCATGCCTAATACAAATTCGCCCGATCCTCCCAGGATGATCGGCATGTCCGGTGCCGTCGTTCTCAATTTTTCGACGGCCTCCAAAGCTGCCAGAAAATCGGCGTCACCGGCCGAACCAGCCGTATCCAGGTTTAGTCCTTCACAACCGACACTGTTTAATTTTCTACCGACATAAACCAGATCTTCGCACAATTGGGCAGCTGCGGCTTCCTGTACGTCCTGAGCTTCCTTGATTTTGCCCAGGGGCAGAAGATCGGCCGGATTTTGATGAGGACCGTCCGGTTGAAAATACAAGCCCATGTTGGGCTGGGCGCCGTATAAAAACGGTGCGGTGGTCATCATCGAGGTTGAGTAGTACTCATTCATCTCGGAATTGATGATCGGTTTAACCGGCTTGAAGCTGTAATCGCTGTGCCCCATGGAGGTCGTGTCCGCCGCACAGGCGCGCTCGTAGGTCAAAATAGCCTGCATTCGGCTTAAGGAAACCCCGACACCACCGCTGGCCTGGCCGGAATAAAAACTCATCGAGCAACCGTCATCGGTGACGATCACCTCCTGGCCGGGTCTGACGCAGACAGCCCGGGACGGCTCGGCCATAATATCAAAGAGGGTTTCCCTTTCATCTGGGGTGAGCTCTGGAATTTCAGCATTCCGTGCGGCTTCCCGGGTGCCGGTAGAAATGTCCTCTTTAATTGCCTCGGTTGCCATGGAGACCAACTCGCCGTCTCCCATACGAATGTTGATTTTATCCTTCATGGGCATTTTTCTCAGATTTATTCCTCTCTAATCTATGATCCGGACATGCTGGTAATAACTAATGAATATTGAAAATTGAATATTTGTGGAAATCGCTCCCTATAATTATTACCACAAAATACACCAAAATTATATCTAAGCGCTTAACTCCCCTTCAGTTTCAATGATAACCGCCTGAATATCCGCCAGCACCTTGTCCGGCAAGGGCTCCGGCTTATGGTTTTGAAGTATGTCCCGTGTTTTCTCCGCAGCTTTGGTGTAGCTGTCAGTAGCGCCGGCAGCTTTCCATTTTTCCATCCCGCCTCGATCGATAAACTCCGGTTGAGAATGGGTTCGCACGTGTTTGAGAGTGTGCTCCTCGGTCATAAAGTCCCGGGCCGGCCCCACCGCTTTGATGACTTCAACGGCCAGGGATTCATCATCCACCACAAAACCGCCGATGGCATGCTTGATCATCCTGATAAATTCACAGTCCAGAGCTAGTTGGCCAAAATCAAAAGTGAGTCCGCTTTCGAGCATTCCCGGCCCATAAATTAGATTGGCACCTGCCAATGCGGGTATGAGTCCGGTGAGCGTCTTCTCGTGGCCCGTCTGGGAATCGGGTGTTTTGGAGTCGCTCTACCCGCCCGCGACATAGCTTGGTAGGGCATAATAGCGGGCCAGTCTTGCCACCGCGCCGCTGATGACGGCGCACTCGGGGGTTCCCACGGAGGTGGCGCCGATTTTGAGATCCATAGCCGTGGTGGAACTGCCGTAAATGACCGGTGCCCCCTTGCTGGTAATCTGATTCAAGGTAATGCCTCCCAGAACTTCGGCGTTGTGGGTGACCAGGGTTCCGGCCAGGGTTACCGGAGACGTGCCGCCCGCCATAGCCATAGACAGGATATTGATCACCGATCCGCTGCGGGCGGCTGCCATAATAATTTCACAGCATTCATCGATCAGTTTCAACGGACTGACCGGGCAGGTTGTAAAAGACAAAATAGGGCGCTCTTTAAGCTTTTTAATGCCACCGACAATCAGGCCGGCCATTTTGACCAGCTTGTTTAATAAAAATCCGTTTCCAGGGCCGACACAGCAGTGTTTGGTGGTATGGGTCAGCATGGCTTCAGCATTGTGCAGCGAAATCACACCCTGAGGCATGTCACCGGATCCGACTGCCTTTTCACAGACATCGATCTCGTCCAGATAATCGACGAGCTTAGCGGCATCGGCCAGATCGGCTTTAACAGGCGGCCGGCGCTTGCCGGTATACGGATCGACCACCTCGATGCCTTCGCTGAAGTTGGTAAAGTGGACCCGACCGGCCTCCAGCACTTTGTCGTGCTTCGGGTCGCGTCCGGCCAGCAGAATTTTTGAAGGCGCGGAGCGGATGGCATCCTCCACCAGGTACGGCGGGAGTTTAACAATTTTGTTTTTACGATCCACCTCAGCTCCGGCTCCGTCGAAGGCAGCCAGAGCTTCATCGGTTTGTATATACAGGCCCGTTTTTTCAAGCACCTCCAACGTCGCCAGATGAATATCAAATAATTCATCGTCTGTCAGGGAATTCAGGCCCAGACCCTGGCTGCGGCGCTTACCCGGATGAAAATTTCTCATTTTTTAAAAATCCTTCTGCTAGTTATTTGCCGAACTTTCTACCAAAGGCGCCATTGAAAAGCAACCACAACTTAGAGAGATATCATAGGATATCAACCATAGCTACTTTCATAATGGCTTGACACACCCGCCCCTACAGTCTAATTATTGCCAGAAATGTTGTCGACCGGGTACTGATAATAAGTGCAGGACAATGAATCGAGGAAGGTGGCTCGCCGGAAAAAAACTTCAGCAATCCTGCCTATGAGCAATCCGGACAATTATGGGCGCATGTATTGTAAATTGATGCATCCCTATGGAGTACGATAATTATGAGTGAAGTTCAACCGACCCTAACCGTTTTGAGCAAGGCCCAATTAGACAGCATCCATCACTATTCGTTGGAACTTTTATCCAGGATCGGGATTCGGGTTGATTCCGTACGTGCGCGCAAACTTTTTGCCCGGGCTGCAGATGTTTCCGAAAATGATAGTACAATCCGTATCCCGGCTGAAATGGTTGACCGGGCGTTGGCGTCCGCACCGTCGGTCATCGATATCTATGATCGTTTGGGAAACGCCAGGTTCCAATTGGGAAAAACCGATAGCCCGCAAACCCGTTTTGGTATCGGCGTTACCAACCTCTATTTCCAGGAACCTCAAACTGATGCGGTGATGCCTTTCGCCCGCAGGCACATGGAACTGGCAACCCGGCTGGGAGGCGTTCTGTCAAATTTTGACGTTGTTTCCACCGTCGGCATCATCCAGGATATTCCGCCGCATATCGCCGATTTGTACGGAACTTTGGAGATGACGGCCAACACTACCAAACCGCTGGTATTGTTAATTTCTGAAAAGCAATGCTTTGATGCCGCACTCGATTTGCTGGAGCATTTACACGGAGATCTGTCGCTGAAACCGTTTATCCTGCCGTATTTCAATCCAATTACACCCCTGGTGTTAAATGAAGACACGTCCGACAATATATTCAGCGTCATAGAACGTGGTCTGCCTTTTATCTATAGTAATTACGGCATGTCAGGGGCGACTTCACCCATAACGGCTGCCGGCAACCTGGCCTTGCTGAACGCTGAGCTATTGGCCGGACTGGTTTTCAGCCAGCTCATTAAAGAAGGCGCGCCCATCGTTCTGGGAAGTCTGTCGGCTGGATTTAATATGCAGCACATGGTCAGCGCTTATACCCCCCAAACAATGCTGCTCAACATTGCCTGTGCTGAGATGATGGCCTACTATGAGCTGCCGCATTCCGGTACGTCAGGCAGTGGGCCCGGCTGGGGCGCTGATTTAACGGCCAGTGGTACCCTGTGGATGAATCACTTGACCGCTGATCTTGGCAAAGTGGGGCTGGCGCCGTTTGTGGGCGGGAATTTCGATTCACTGGTTTTTTCGCCGGCGCTGGCCGTCTATTCCGACGAGGTGATCCGGCAGGCACGCCTTTTTAAGCAGGGCTTTGTTATCAATGACGAATCAGTGGCATTAAATGAAATTGAGTCCATCGGGCCGGGGGGCAATTTTTTAATTTCGGACATGACCGTCAAATATTGCCGTGAATATGACTTCAGCAGTTCAATCTGGCCCCAGTTGACGTTGGAAAAATGGCAGGCTAAAGGGAGTCCCGATGCCGACCGAATTTTGCGTCGGCATACCTGCCGTCTGATCGATGGCCTGAGTGCACCGGAAGATCATGCGGAGTTGATATCCAGAGGCGAAATTTATATTCATAAATTGACGACTTGATCTTGACAGCATTGCCCTAGTCCCTGTAGTTTGCAGCGATTAATCAGGGATTGGGGATAAAATAAATTCGGAAGTCGGAATGCGGAAGTGGGAATTAAAGATTGAGATCAGATGATAGAGGACAGACAACAGATGGCAGATGTCAGATTACAGAGCACTGAAAATAAATGACCGATGACAGATGACAGACGACGGAATGAAGGTATAGGGTATAAAAGGCTGAATGCAAAGGGGCGAAAACGGGCTTCAAAAGATAAACTGATATAAAACCTTTGAACGTTGAACCCATGAACCCTGAACTCCAATTCCTGAACCTCGATTTTTAAACCCAATCGACCAAGGAGTTTCACATGCACCCATTAATCGAATCTTTGATAAAAGACGGTCCGGCCGTGACGGACGGTTCCTGGGGTACCCAGATGCAAAAGCGAGGCTTAAAGCGCGGACAAAACCCGGATTCCTGGAATCTTAGCCATACGGATCAGGTCCGGGAGGTCGCCGAACAATACGTCAACGCCGGAAGCCAGATAATATTGACCAACACGTTTGGTGCCAGTCGTTTATCACTGGCCAATTTCAAGCTGGACGAAAAAACAGTTGAGATCAATATGGCCGGTGTCCGAATATCCAAGGAAGCCGCCTCTGATCGGGCCCGCGTTTTCGCTTCCATCGGCCCGACCGGGAAAATGCTTATAACCGGGGAAACAACGGAAGATGAACTGCAAAAAGTTTTTGAAGAACAGGCCAATGCTCAGGCCCGGGCCGGAGCGGATGGCATTATTATCGAAACGATGATTGATATCCAAGAGGCGAAAATTGCAGCCATTGCAGCCAAGAAAACCGGATTGCCGGTTATCGTCAGTATGGTATATGATTCCGGTGAGGATAAAGATTACACCATGATGGGCAACAGCCCGGAAGAGGTCGTGGCGGAGATTTCCAAAATAGGCGTCGACGGAGTCGGCGCCAATTGCGGGCAGGGGATCGAGGCCTTTTTTCCGATTTGCCGCCGCCTGCGGCAAGCCACGGATCTGCCGATCTGGATTAAGCCCAACGCCGGGCTGCCGGAAGCGGTGGATGACGGCGTGATTTTTCGTATGACTCCCGAGGAGTTTGTTCAACATGTACCGGATTTGATTCAGGCCGGTGCAAATTTCATCGGCGGTTGCTGCGGTACAAATGAAAAATTTGTGCAGGCTATCAGACAAACGGTGGATGATTTGTAAGCTTTTGACGGTCAATTAGGCGTTTAGTTCTCTTTACCCGAAACGATGCTGTCAAAAACTAATGGTTTCAGGTTTCAGAAAGTAGTAACTTTGGAACCTGACAGCCGAAACCTTATTTGAAACTTCAGAATTACTTATCCGAGTTGATTTAAATTAATTTAAGTGACAACTTTTAGGTTTT